>Ga0126342_10002669_pt1 | contig 28285 bp, 22 predicted proteins | sample Cyp1metagenome_FD_92528 | JGI IMG/M metagenome (GOLD analysis project Ga0126342, IMG submission 92528) | Coral microbial communities from Lord Howe Island, Old Settlement Bay, Australia - Cyphastrea 1 metagenome | ecosystem: Host-associated > Invertebrates > Cnidaria > Coral ... | reverse complement strand
TCCTACCTTTTCGCGCATCTGCATCTTCTTTCTTCTGATCTTGTCTCTTCTGACTCTTCTCACCTCTGCTTTTCAACTGTCCATATTGTCGGAAGTTTCACTTCTAAACTTCCTTCGACAATTTGTATATCAATGGGCCATTTTCCATAGCTATGTTAGGTTACCAGAGGGGATTTCCCATTACTCTCCCCATTTTGTGTTGCTTAAAATCGCTATGAAATTCCCATGAAATCCCAGCCTCGGAATTCCAGGAGATCACTGCGCGGAAGGGGAAACTGCGTGCAATCGTAGCTCGGCCTGGTTTTTTTTTTTATGTAGATGATGGGTTTGCTAGTGGTTGTGGTTGATTATTATTGATTCGTATTGATTCTTATTATTGATGTTTATTTTTAGTATAACAATATCAGTTTTTTGTTTTATCCGAAGTAACTATTGATACTTATTAATGAGTATCACACTTTGCGAGGAAACATGCTTCGACGGAAGCTGAGAGATGAACCGCCAAGCAGGGGATCTGGGTCAAATTTGGGCATTGGGATTCTAGGAGAAAACCATCAGCCGAATCTGCCCACATTGGATCTGGCCCAGAGCCAATTGCTCTGGGCTTTGTGTTTCTGGGTTTGATGTGAAAATGTGATGTGATATATACATATATACATGTATGTGCATGCATACATACACACATACAGGCATGTATGTATGCATGCATACCTCCATCCATACATTCAAACATGCAGACATGCATACATGCATACCATACCCATACCCATGCCAATACCCATAACCAGTACCATTACCATTACCGTACCAATCCAATCCAATATCCCCAATTGGTATCCCATGCATTAGTGTCCATTGTTATTTTTATGGTTTTTGAAGTAAAGCCATGATAGATCACATCATCATGTCCCATTCTGGTTTCCGATTCAGATCCCTATTATCAATTTAATTTTCAATTTTAATATCCCATTACTATCTCATTTTGTCCAATTCACATATCCCACAACCATCGTTATAATAATGATTAGTACAATTGGTGCCACCCAATTATAAGTTGGTTTATAGGCCCATGAACTAGATATATATTTATATATGTATATATATATAAGTCCTAGTTTTGGGAGTTATAAACCAACTTAGCTATCTTGGGGGCATCACCAATATCCCATTAATAACCAATCAATGGTTTCTTATCATAAGCCTATGAATGTTAAGATTGTATCAACCTATCATATGCCTTGTTATTGTCCCATTATATCATTTATCCAATGATGATCCAATCATTAATCCCATTATTATCATGATTAGTATACGGATATGTCCCATTCAACAGGTTTCAATAGCTTAATCTTACCATGAATCATCTATATTACCATATGAACCCATATATCCATGTGAATCCATATATCCATATATCCATATATGATATATACATATACATATATTTCCATAACCGGATAACACCACCCATGACTATCCCAGGTAGCTCGCCTCTTCGCCGCTGGGGCTGACAAGGGTACTGGAGATGTTGAGAAGCTGCTCAAGGACCGGCACTGCTTACTGCTTGTGGGCAGGAGAAGCTGGTGAAACACAGCTGGTGATTCAAGCAACACAGCTGGTGATTTAGGCAACAGACATGGTGATTTTTTAGGTGATTTAAGATGATCTGAGTATTAAACATGCCTGTTTAGCATGGGGATAGAATGGGACAGAATGGGGATCATCTGCCAAAGATAAGGGAGTTTCATTGTTAATTGATTTAATCAGAGTTAATGATGATTGAAACACCAAATATGGTTTGCTTGTGGTGAACACATTAAATATTGAGGCAAGTTAAATGGAGACCCAGATCGAACGTGAGAGATCTCAGAAGCAAAAATCAGAACTGTGAAGCCACATGAGGCCGCAAACGGTTTGGGGCACCATTTTAAGTTGTTGGATTAGATAAGTTGGTTCATAACTAATCTATATAACTAGGGTTTATTGATGTTTATGGTAGTCACATCTATAGTTAATGGATGTTAATGGGGGTTTATAAAGCAACACGCAGAAGTTGAAAGGTATTAGAGGCCACACATTATGTCAATGTGTCAGCACAGAAATGATGGGTGTGGCCCTCCAAAAAGCGTCAGGATAAGGAGGACTAAGGCGCTCAACAATTATATCCCATCATATCCATTCATATCCCAGCGTATCCCTATAGTCTAGCCTATAGTAGTTGCTTAAATCGGCAGTATATCTAATATTACATCCGATTATCATGATTCTTGGTTATACCCCCATTATCTGGCCATTATCTCCCAATTAACATTAGATCAGCATTCATATCAGTTATTGTTGATTTTATACCTGTTGTATCCGCATTACCCTCTGGAAAACATACAAAAAACTATGGAAAATCACCATTTTTGATAGGTAGCTAAACTATTTCTATGGGCCATGTTCAATAGCTATGTTAGTTTACCAGAGGGTATCTCCCCACTGTGGTTGGTAAACACCCGCAAGCTGATCCACGTCCGACGCTTTCCAGGAAGACGATGAGCTTCGAAAAGCCGTGCTGGTGTCCCTCACAGAAGAGCGCGAGGAGACCGGCAACCGGAAGTGGAAAAACGGTGATGTAATATACATATATATATATATTTATAATATGTCATATATGATATATAATATCTATAATATATATATATATACACATTATAGAATATAATGGGATATTTCAATATACCATAATATACTATATCATGGGATATTTTTTGATATTGCAATATACCCTCCAGTGTGCTCAAACATGGCTGGGACATCCCTAGAAATGATGAAAACAAACGAACGATGGTACTCTCCAATATATTTGGTATTGTCATTATCCACTGGGAATGAAGGTGGTGCCACCACTGACATGATTGTTGGCTTATAACCCCCATTCACTATGAGTTTTTAGCTACCCTAAACCTTGGTGAAATACGGGTGAAATATATCAACTTAGATAACTTAGATAGGGGCACCAGCTTGGGTCAAGACCAACCAGTACTGAAATCTGAGCACACAACAACTGGATGGTTAACTGGAGATGGTTCAAAGCGGCTTCCCCGGAAGCTAACAACGAACGGCACTATAGACTTTGTGCACCTGTGAGTCCTTGTACTTCCCGGCTCATGTGGCAATTCACTGCTGGTCAAATTCTATTGTTGTCGAAATGCAAAACATACAATACTCCGCAGATTTCTTGGCCACTGAAGACATTTCCATGATTCTTGATTCTGTCCATGCCCGCAATTCCCTTACCACACGGCGATCACCACCAAGCAGCTGACAAAAGTGGTATGAATCCATCTCCATACCATATGGGTTTGTCTTGAAATGGAGCACTCCTTAATCCCATGGTTTATCAGTCTCTTCCACATTGAAATTGTCATGACTGGGGGTATACCTCATCGACAAACCCAGAGTCTCATATGATCATTCTCATAGGTTTGGATCCATCCCTATGCATTGGCCACCCATATGCATTGGAGTGTATTGGAGCCTGTGACTGATTTGAGATGTGTTTTGTGATTGTAGGTGGCTATCTTCACCAATATATTGGGATTATGTTGCTTGCCTCAAGCGTTGCTACATTCAGCACAGTTAGATGATTCTTCTATACTGCATTGGTCCATTTGAGGATGCTTCATTGTAGTTCAGCATCCATTTCTGCACTCCCTCCTCAATGCTGGGCTTCATTCAGGTTAAAAAGCAGATGAGACTTGCATCAGCAGATCGGGACAAAGGTCGCCAAGGAGGGCAGCAACACAGCAACAGCCTTCCCCGCGCAGGAAAGCAGCAGGTCTATGGTGTTAGAGACAACCCAAGCTTGGGCTTGTAGCACATACCAGATCCAGCGAAGATCGTGTCGGCACCTGAGAACCAGGTGCTGCATCCCACTGACATGTTTGATGATTTATAAACCCCGTTAACAATTATAATTGTTGCCAAAAACCTGATGAAATGTTCGTGAAATAAACCGAGCTAACAAACTGGTGCCCCACCCCACAAACTGGTTAGCGGCCAAAGTTATAATTCATTCATGTATATGGTATAAACCAGTTGTAATTGATATAAGAATGCATCATCACCAGGATTATTTGCTATTTATATATATATATATGTACATATAATCCACTTAAAATCCAGTTATAATCCATTCATATATAATCCGTTCATATATATATATTGGATATGGAGTCACGATCCGAAGATGGCCCTCAGGAGGAGATGGAAAAGTGGGGCCCCCAAGAGTTCCGCCGCACTTGTGACTCCGGAAGTGCCCCAAGGGAAAACGGTGAGGTCCCCTTTTTGATGGGGAAACTGCTTGGATCTCCTTGGTTTATAACTGCAAGCAACTGTTGGACTTTGACTGTGAATTTAGAGTTGAAATCAGATGAAAGGGGTTTGCAAGCCAACTTTTTTTACTGGGATGTCCCACTTTGTACATGTTGTTGATCAATTTGAGGGTAAACGGGGAAATGTTGTCAAAGAGACTGTACTGTACGTACCTGGAGCATTGGGGATACTGGGTGGAAGACTTTCTGCCGGGGGAAATGGATCTGTTCTTCAGTTGTTCTTATCCCTCAAACAAGGGAATGGCGTGAAGAGACAGAAGATGCACTTGTTGACTCGGCTACAACATGGCACCAGTTTTCCATGTCACTTGATGAGTAGGTGAAGTACGTGCCCGGAATCCTACCTTACCGGGTACTTTTGCACATTGCGTCAATGATTTTGTGCATTGAACATGTGGATGTCCCATAGCCATTTTGTCCGATTGAATCGCCAAGTTTCTGTAGATGATCTCTGTGGGCTTTTCCCTGTGAAATAGATACTCATCCGCCAATGTGTTTGGTCACTTACCAGAGGATAAATTGCCATTGTTGTTCATATGGTTTCTCCATATGTTTGTTGATTAAGCATAAATTCATATAACTTTCATTCATCTAAGTCTCAATGTTTGAGGTTCAGTAATATCGTTTTTGTTAGTTCCGTTGGTTCATACTAAATGCAACTGGAGCCGGAGACCCAGATGAAATTTGATATATATATATAATTATATATTTATGTATAATTATATATATAATTATTTATTTAGTTATATATATATATATTAGCCAAATTCTATCTTATTCAAAAAAAACATAGGTTCTAACTTCCAGTCGTTTTAGTATATGTCGATCTAATCTACAGTGCTTTCCAGTGTCAATTTACGTCAACTCCGCTGATGCGCCAGATGGGCCACAGACCTACAAAAGCAGCTGGCCTCGAGACAGGAGCGGAGATTCGTCCATGGTTTTCTCAGGGTTAGTTTGGGTTACCCTCTGGTAAACATACACAAAACTATGGAAAATCACCATTTTTAGTGGGTAAATCCACTATTTCTATGGCCATGTTCAATAGCTATTTTGACATAACCAGAGGTTAGTGTATGATAATCAACTATTCAGGATGAGTGTATGATAATCAACTATAATTAACTAATCAACTTATGATCATGATAGTTGATTAATGAACATGATCATAGTTGATTAGTTAATTATAGTGTACATTGTACATTGATCATAGTTAATCAACTGTTGATCAATTAATGTACACTGATGATTCATGAACAACTAATTAATCAACAATCGTATCAGTGATGATCAGTGCGGGTACACATCAGAAGAACATGAGATTGAAAAGGGATAACATGGGACATACACTCCAGTATCTTTAAACTGGAATAAATTGTTTTGTTCAATCCTGGATACATGGTGTTTCTAATCATTTTAATGGGAACATCATATATAAATGGTGGATTGATCCATTGCCAATGCTATGATGAAAAAACTCTTTGGTAAAGCAAAAGTTGTGAACTGCGCCAGTTTTGGATCACCATTGACGCCAGGTATTTGGAAGATGGGCTGCATTTTTTCCCCAGACAGAACCATTTGGAACTTTAGATCTCAAACCACCACAGAACTCATGTTTTGTTTTGTTAATGATGTTAATGTAATTCTCTTTCTCAACAGGTATCAGTGGATCGAAACATCTCCACGCGATGAAAACCTTGTAAAGTCATTGTAAAGCAAAGGGCGCACATGAAATATATCGACGGATACGGCAGAAACAACTTAACTTGTATGAAGAAACAATATCGGTGTGAGTGTGCAACCGATTATTCTCAAAGGGGCTGCTCGAAATGACTTTACATACAAACACAGAAATGTCCAATATTGGTGGGGTCACGTCACAGTCGATTTGATATAGTATAGAGAACCTATAGCACAAACAAAGACCTGTTGGGCAGTTGTTGTGGCGCATTGAGAACGAGTATGTAGGCATCCAACTGCCTCTGTGACGCTTTGCCAAGGAAAGGGATATAGAGATGCCTCCCTACCAGTCACCATCGCAGGTCGACAAAGAAGCTGCTGAAGCGGAGATGAAGAAAAAGGAGGAGGCTATTCAGGTCCCGATCATGGCTGAACATTTTATTTTGAAAACGCTTTGGATCTTTAAGGGGTAACACTTGATTTATTCGCAACTTGCCAGTCCACAAGTACTGTATATTTCCTCCATTTCCATATATTTCCTTTTTTTTCCTGTCAATTCAGCCAAGTCTAGGCAACCCCGTTTTCTGGACATATCAAGTTGCAACATTTTGCAACTCGGTAATCTGTCTGAAAATGGTGATCTATCCCCAAGTTATGGCCATGTCAATGGAGAAAATCATGGGACATCGTGACATCGAGGCTCGTAGAGACGAGGAACGCATGCGCAAGGAGGAAGAAGCCCGGAAGGTGCGCCATTAGTGTCCCTCCCAAATGGATATTTGAATGGGGAAGCAAATCATCAGCCATCAAGTTAGGGGTTAGAGACATGGAAGCTGAAACGTCTTGCTTTTGGACGGTGACTTTCCGGATATATGTACATGCACATATGATTGGTATATTAGTATATGATTATTACAGTATAATTATATATATATATTATTATACACATGTGTGTAAACATGATCACATGCTGTTGAACCTAGTTACTTGCATTTACTGGCAATGATGTCCATTCGGAGTTGTTCCTTAGCGGCCTTAGCGCTATATGTTTTGGTTACCACTATATATATATATATGTATATATATGTATATATACATATAGATGTATATATATATACATATGTATATATATATATATACATATATATAGTATATATATACATATAGTATATATATACATATATAGTATAAATATATATATACATATACACCTTTTGTTGTACAGTGTTTACCACCCAACAAACATGGTGTGTTCAAGAGCAGAACACCAGCCGCAGAATGTTGGATGTTGAGTTTTGAGGCGGAGGAGATCCGTCTGATGGGCAAGAGACCTCCTGGAAGCAAGAGGCGCAAGTTGGGATGAAATCTCCGTGGCATATCCCACACCGTGATTTGGCATAAGCCACAGAAATATACTGGAAAAGATCGATTTATATAACGTAAAAAAACAGAGAGAAACAAATTGGAACTGTCAGTCATATACAGTATTTTTCATCACTCAGATTTCATTTTTTGAGGCTAATACACTGTAAGTCCTCGGGATCCCTGGGATCCCTGCGATCCCTAGCTTTGAAGAAGACACAAATAGCAAGCAAGTACAAAGTGTGAAGTTCTGAAGTTCAGGCTAAGACATAAGATTACCTTTCCAAAAGATCTGGAAGGAAACCACAATTTGAAGACTTGAAGAGAACAATCCACCAGTATCCAGGAGGAAAATAAGGCATTCATTGTTGAGAGGCCAGCAGTCTCGTTGGCCGGTGACATCAGAGTCTCCGAAGTTCAACCGTGTTGATTTGAAATTCCAATATTTTGTCGATGAAAACCCATTTGCTTGCTGGTTTTGCATGGTTTTGCGTTAGTTTGGTGTGCACCCGTTCTGCCTTTCAAACGCATCCGCAACATGCTATCAGCCTTTTTTTGTCTCAGAATGGAGTATTTTCGACAATCGGCCAAAATTTCCTAGGAATCACTTGATGATTTACCAACGGAGTTTTGGTTTTTGTCCCCTATTTTTTCAGAGAGAACTCCTATGGCTTCCATGGCTTGTAGGACTCCTTCACGGTCCAGGTGGGATCTTGACAGTGCTCTGGTGGGATCTGGACAGTTTGCTATGAAAAATTGCCCAATTAATTATAGATGATAAGCATGAATTACCCATTAAGAGTTGTGATTTTCCAGTTCGCTAACTGTGAAATAACCAGAGGTTATGGAGGTCAAAAGGGTTAGACACAAAGGTAAATTTGCATCCAATGCCATCGTCACCATCCCAGAAAAACCCATCATCATCCCATTTCTAGGGGTATACCAGTATCATCATGGGTCATTAAATGTCCCCATTGACATCACCCAACCATTAGGTATATGGTCTATAATGGCTACTATAAGGTGATGTCCAATATACCCAAAATGGGACAGTTACCAACCCCTGAAATCATCCAGTATCCAGAATTTTAATGAATTTCATAAACCTCTATTGGGGATGGTGCTTAAATGGCCATGGAATAAAAAAGCCACATTTATGGGATGAATCATTGGGATGTAAATATAAGATATAGTCATCCTGGAGTAGATAGGATATGGAATGTTCCACATGTCCTTAACAAAATGTGAATGTCCATGCAAAAAGTCAAGAAATACACATTCTAGTCTATCTACTTCAGGATGATTAGACATACTTATGAAATATACATAATAGGATATAATGATATAATGATAGAATGGAGCATCAACAATATGGATATGCAGGGTTTGTATGCAACCAACAATGATATGGATAAAATGGGGATGAATATATAATGGGATACGTATACATGGGATATATAGATATATACACATATATATATATATATTCTGGATAATACATGATAATACATTATCAAGACCTCACGTCTTAAACGGAATTCTGGAATGATGTAAATTGGATTGGGCTAACTATCCCAAGTGTCACCTCAAAATCCCTTGGACTTGTCCAGCATCCAATGACTTGACAGTTGATTAGTTCATCCAATTCTTGCACATAACCAGCTTGGCTGCCTCTGAAAGGCGTAAAAGAACATGCTTCAAGTGGGGTTTGCATCATTTGGATATGGGATTCCTATTGCCAATTACTTCCAGGGTGCTTGGAACGATTTCCTGAGACTGATTGGCACATCTTCAATGCATAATTACTGGGCACCCAGGAACACCTTCAGGGCTGCCCAAAGTCTCTGACAAGTACATGAACAAATCACAGGTTGGGTCAACATTTCAGAAGCAATCGACAGATTTACTAGCTACTAGTGACTTGCAGCATTGACTAGCTCATTTTCCAGGTACCCTATTTGGATCCATGGCCGGCAAGATGGTCAGGCACCTAAGGTTTCATTGTTTGCGTTTGTTTGCAGTTGCGCCAGGAGTAAAAAGAAAGACAAAAAGAAAAAGAAACCGCACCTGGGATCAAAATCAGCGATCAACTGGCACTGTCACTGGTATGAGTTTAAAAGCATTTTGTTTGGGTTGTTTAAATCGAAGAATGGAGGGCTTGCCGAACGCGATTGATGTTTTGAATCTGGAGATCCAAGAGATTCAGTCTACACATGTCCACACTGCATTGGATTTACTTGCAGATTTCCCATTTTGCGTTGTTGGAACATGATTTCGTCATATTTCGTCACATGAATTGGCGTTTCTCGAAATTATTTGGCACCTTTTGCCTTTCCCACTTAACATGACCGACAACCTCCAAGGATCCCAAGGTCACGTCATTTGGTGAGCAGTCAGTAACCCAACCACAGTCTAGTGGAAGCCTCTCATTTGTTCAGGAACTGCCGTACCTTTCTGATGTGTATACATACAGACGGACAGACAGACAGACAGACATGTTACATATGTATATGATTATATATATATGATGTATGATATATATATAGTATGATTATATATAATAATGATAATGTGTATGTATGTTATTTTATATATATATAGTATAGGCAGTATAGGCCACTGGGCTTGGAAAATTAAACCAACAAGGATGACATGTTCCAAAGTTCGAAAATTAGCCAGGAATTCTCACTGGACGGCAAGATGTAGTTTTCAAGCTCCAATGGTATCTACTTGCGCGTGAAAAGATGCAATGTATAATAATGTGTTCCTTTGAAAGGTGTTGCCGGACATTTCTTGATTCCTGCTTAATTTTGGTGCATTGTAGATGAAACTTGTGATGGATGCTGCCCAAAAATTGTAGTTTTAACCAGGAAAATGATGACACACCGATACACTCCTGGACTTTAGGGCGCCTTGCATTGAAACAAACCCAAATTTATGCCAAGTCAATGGTAACCCATCTGGAAACCGAAAAAGATGGGGAACATATAGACAAACGCTTGTTTTCCATGGGAAACATCAAAACATGTTCCAGTTTCAGACGAAGAGCAACCCACCTCACAAGGACCTGAGGAAATTTCAGCCAGCCGAGGTCCAAGAAGACGTTCGCTCCTGGCATGTTTGATGTTATGAAAATGATGTCATGAAAATGATGGTTAGGATTGGGAAAATCATCATCATCATCAGCATCATCATCATCATCATCATCATCATCATCGTCATCATCATCGTCATCATCATCCCCAAAATGGCCGTATGACAGCAGTTATTGTCAAGTCAGTGACATCAAACATGGGGATAACTACCACACATGGTGGTATGTACTTGGATGTAGTGGGGTTATGATGGGAATATGATGGGGAAGAATTTACTGTATCCAGTTCTTTATTGGTTCAGTTGTTGCTGGGAGATTGCTGGTTTTGGACTCAGTCTACTGTACATTCATCTTTAGGACTTATGATTTGGTGGCATATATATATATATATATATGTGGATCGAAATGTGTGACCGTTGGGATTTTTTGTTGACAATGTGGCTGATATTTCGCCCAATTCTTGGGTATGCAATTGTGTCCCAACATTTTCGCCCCTTGACCAGTTGCATTGCAGGAAGAAGGACGACAGCAGAGAATCTGAGTCAGTCAGAGCCCGAAATTTCCATCGGATTTCAGGGGTTTTATGTCACAATCTGCGGCCCGATTTGTCGATGATATCCACATACACCAATTGGACCAATTGGACACATGACCTGGATCAAAGTTTGTCTTCATCCTACCGTGGACTGTGGTAAATTTTGGGATAGATGAACATTGATCCATGATAGAAACATATATAGAAACCAGGTTTAGGTATGTTTAGGTACAGAAATGATTCCACAAATCAGAGTGATTTGGATGATTTCAAGCGACCTCACCATTGCCGGTTCTTAGTATACGGGGAACCGTTGGTTTTTTTTATAGTTCAGCTGTTGACATGTTTGATCTGCGAACCGAGGCTTCAGAAGACTCGGACAAGAAGAAAAAGAAGAAAAGGCGGGTCGCTCCTCATTCTGATGAAACATCCCTTGAAATGGTGTCTCGATCCTCGCAAAGGTCACCCTATTGCAGAGGGAATGTACGGACATGTTTCACCATTCAGAGGTCTCAGAAATCAAGGTGAATCAAGTGAGGATCAGACCCATGGCATCACCCTCATCACCCTCATCACCATTGTCAATGCAAGAAGTGGGATACTGTGTTTTTCAGGGATTCGAGTGGACCAATTGGGTCCAACTTCCAGACCTTCTGCCTACACCATCCTCAACCGGCCTTTCACATCCTTTCACAAAGACACTGGGGGTGAGATCCAACCTATTTGTCCGCCAACGATGTGTCCTGAAAACCCTAGCTGCTCGTTGAAGGACCTATTTCTGATATATGTCTGATACATTCTTTTGATTTGATTTGGGGATGGCTCAAAATGATTGACCACTTTTGGAGGAACATGGTGGGACCAAATCATGACCGAAGCCCGTTGATTCCACAAGTTCAGGTGGGCCTTGGGGGAATTGTTGCTTCCTCCAAGGATTTTGTTGAAGATGATGCTTGTTTTCTGCCCGTGACCCATCATTTGGAGAATTTTCTACGAATTTATGCTACCATAATATACCATGATATGTCTAATATATGATGCAATGCAAAAATATAGCCTTTTCTGTGGCCCTGACCCGTGGAACCCAGTAATATCATGTAATATCCATGATAATTTGATTCTGGTTTGAACTTCTGAACCTCACTGTGTCACGCGGAATCCCACAACTCCCGGAATCCCAACCATTCGGTTCATCTCGGTTCGTCTCGGTTAGGAAAGTGAAAGTGGTGGTGAAAAAGAAAGGCGTGGCGAAAAAGTGGGGGAAGCCCAGGGGAAGCCCAGGGGAAGCCCAGGCCACGTGAAACGCCAGCGACATGTGGATCTATAGACAGCACAACAAAGGGGGGGAAGTTAGGAAAACTAAGTGGAAACAGCAGCTGTTTGGAAAGCCATGCCAAGTGTCCTGTTTTTTCTCATGCAACTATCACGCCTCATGATACTGCGATCTCATTTTGTAGCTGTAAAGACTCTACTTATGTAGGTCACAAACCTACATTTATGATTTATGATATTTTATTTTCATGTATTTACTGTACATGTCTCTATACTATACAGTTGGTTGTATACAGTGGCGCTCCAAGTCTCCGCAGGGTAAAGTTTAAGCCAAATCCGTGACCAGTCCCAGTCTCTCCATAGTTGTTCATCTAAACCATCTCCCAGCACCGGATCAAATCTTGGGATTATTGGAATATATTGGAATCAAATATATAATCATAATCCCATCATAATATATCATAATCATGATATATATGGGATTATGATATATATGGAATAATCATAATATAATCCCAAGATATCATAATCCCATCCATAATCCCATCATAATCCCACCATTCCATGGGAATATCATTCCGTGTCCCAAATCCGGCGTGGAGGAAGGCCCCGAGTCGCGAGTCCGATTCAGGGCCCAGCCGCTTTGAGCCGTCGGAGTCCAGGCCCCGGCTTTTTGGGCTTTTTGGATCATCCCATTGTGACCGTGACACGGCAAAAAAAAATGGGTCTCAACATGTCTCAACCCCCCCAAAAAATATGGAAAAATGGGATGTGTTTTTTTCTGGACTAGATACTTTGTGATCTTTGCGAAAGATGGAAACCCAAACTTGGACGGATTACTAGAATATCTAGAATTGGGATATCAAATGTGACCCACACCATCATGTTTGGAATGTAACGAATACACAAAATCTGAGAACCGAGCCCAGGGCTTTCACATGTTGAAAGTATAAACCAACTCCTTGTCTTTGGCCCCACATTGCACTCATTCTGATCATTCTGATTCAGGTCCTTGCATTTGGTTATCCTTCGGTAATGGAACCTGCCAATGGACAATTGTTTATTAAAATTAATATCAACATATTTATTCAACATATCCTAACATATCCATGTGTTTGTACAGATGATGTTCCGGTTTGAGTAGTTACTTTTGCGCATTGCCGTATTTAAGGTGGCATTGGAATCCCATCATTTGTTCACCCGACCCAGCAAATTGGAAGTGTCAATTGGAACTCCCCAAACTAAATGAAGTTCAATGAAGTTCAAAACACACACAAAAAAAATCTAATGTCCGGGTGCCATTAGTAAACCCATCATGAATAAAGTACGCCAATTGCGGGAAATTAATAATAAACCCTCCTATAAATAAAGTACGCCAACCGATGTTGAAAGGAAAGTCAACTAGTGAACTCATATATTTGTTTTCAACTAGGCAATTCATGTGGGAATCTTATATATTTGTTTTCAATTTGGCAATTTGTTCAGCGCCGCATAGGTCTGGAAAATTTTCCAGGGACCCCGGCCATTGTTTGGAAAATTTTCCAAGGACCCCGGCCATTGTTTGGCCTAAACTTTATTTAGATGCTCTCAATGTTTTGGGGTGGTATTAATAGCACGGCAACATTACTACCCTTTGGCAATCAAACATGGCCATGGACAAGCCATGATACATATTGATAAATGGTGTTTCAAGGTGAACATCATCTAAAACTGGGGGATTTTCCACCAAGCCATGTTGGTAAAAAAGGATAAGTCGTCCGCTGCCACAGGTCTCGTAGCCCCAAGCGCTCGCGGCGATAACGTGGCGCGAGTTAAAAGTGCGGCAGTGCTTGGCCATGTTGGGAAAGGCAAGTATGATATAGTATGATATGTTGGGAATATCAGTATTAGAATGTTTTGACATGCTTTCGAAATGTTTGGAACACATATGATATCCGACGAAGATTAAGAATATATGGCAATTTATAACCCTTTTTTGGGGTATGTACTATTTAATATGTTGGTCTATTGTAGATGGAGAGAGAGGGAGACATAGACAGAGAGACGGACGGACGGACGGACGGACAGGCAGATGTATTTCATACAAGCCAATATTTGGATATGTATATAATTATATATACAGTATATATATATATGGTGTTACCATATTTGTAAGTATGGTTGGTTAATCTGGAAGGTAGTATTGTTTGGGGTATTATGGATGTCTTGAACCCCAGCAAATGGAAAGATTTGCTGAAGGTTTTCTGGAGTTATTTTCCCATGGGTAAATCATGGAAGATCCACCATAAATCCACCAATTAGGTAAAATCTACTGGTAAATTTTATGGCTTGGTTTTTGGTACTCCTTGTTTCAGCAAAGCCGCAATGCCACGTGAAAGGCAAGGATATCATGGTCTCCAGGGAGTGGTGCCCCCTTAGATAGCTAAGTTGGTTTATAACCAGTACTACTATATAGGGTTTTGATGATATTTTAACTTTAGTCAAAGGTGGTTTTAAACCAACTTCTAAGTGGGGGTGGCACCTTGTATGTATATTATATATATATATATAGTATTATATAGTGTATACCAGATAAGATTGAGGATTTTTATTACGGGTTTACTGACTTTGTTTTCCCCCGTAACTGGGATTGGAATCTTGGAGATCCAGCAACCACCAGCTTCCGATATGGAAATGTGTGGATGGAAAAATGGTGGTGATGGATAGTTGCTATGCTATGGATGCTCATCCCCATGAAAATATATGGCAGCACAGGTCTTGTTTTTTGCGGATGTGATATAGATTTGTACATGTGAAATCATGTGAATGTGTATATACCGTTGATGACAGTATTAATATTATTGGGTTGGGGTAAGCAAGAACCAAGAATATCCAATGCCATACGTCGCTCACAAAAAATGTGAGCCAAATATAATGTAGTTCCTGCTCTACAGAGAAATTCCGACAATTGTTTGCCGCTGTGTTAAGCTTTTGAACTTTGATGTTACCTTTCAAATTCTGGATGCAAGCTTCACCAACCTGAGAGCCACAGAGGAGGTTGCAAAGGGTTGGATGCCTCGTTCGACCAATCAGAAATGAGGCCGTGAAAGGCGTACTGTAGGTCCAAACTTCAATGTTGCTCAGAAACACCAAGCTTGACAGTGTCATAGATGGAACTTCCGGAAATGACCCTTGCCTTTCAGGGACTTTAGTGCCCTGAGCCGACCTTTCGATGTTTGATCCACACTGCGCTTGTACCAGAACAACTATCATACTTATATAGTATGTAGTAGATGCATGTAGATATAGTAGTAACCACATGGTCTCCAACTGTGTGGAATTAATCTACAGCTGGGTCTCAAGTGCAATTGAGGTTGTTTGAAAATAGGCTCTTCCGAAATGTCATTGTTGATCATCATTTTGGCCTGTCAACGGGGTGTAAAGTGTAAATCACACATTTCCAGACACCCATGTATCATCATTTATCTAGTACTCATGTGTCACTTCACAATTCTTGGGCTATTGCTCATGTTATTAGGAACCAACTTGCATATGATATGTATAGATAATATTTCCATAATATAGATATCTAACATCTATAGATCCAACTTGCATACTCAATAAGATATATATAAGATATATATATATATATATATAAGATATATATATAAGATATATATATATATATATCTTATAGATAGATAGATAGATAGATTAGATTAGATTAGGTTAGGTTAGATTAGATTAGATTAGATAGATAGATAGATATCCTTCCTATTGACTGTGTCATGACCACTGGAACGCGCCGCGGCCACGTGACTCGTAGGAAGCCGCCAGGGATCCACTGATCGTTCAGCGCCTCGTGACCCGTTTCTTCGTCCGCCATGGCCAAGTCAAAGATACCTGGCAGCCACTGCATGGCTTAAACGGATGTGCCCCCAGAATGCTTACCCTCTGGTAAACTAACATAGCTATTGAAAATGACCATTTATAGTGGATTTTCCCATTAAAAATTGTGATTTTCCATAGTTATGTTAGTTTACCAGAGGGTAAGGCATGTCTTGGAAAAACGAATGCGCTAGACGACATGAATCATGTTTTATCTCATCTCGTCGGAGTTGCAATCCATATTGATCAAACTTGCAATCCATCAATTGGGCACTGTGAATCCATATTTCCAGAGAATTTCCAGAGAAATTCCAGAGGTCTCTTGGGTCTAAATCCCCCATCCATAACTTGGGAGACCAACTCACTGGGATTCAAAATCCCAAATTCCGATGCTTGTCCATCATCATTTTGTTCCCGATTTTGGAGGTATGTATAATACCCAATGTTCAGACACAGCGACTTATTGTGTTTATTCATAGCTACTTACACTACCAACTAGTCATTGAATTGGTTTAAAGGAACATCTACCGGAAACCCCTATAATCGGTTGTAAAAACAAATAGTGTATTGTGTATAGATTTCCTCTTCAACCAATCCATTGAACTAGTTAGACTAGACTAGTTTGGAGTTGGTATTGGTTGTCAGGAAACCAGTCAGGACAATTGTGATTTACTGTAAGCATCAGTAAGATCAACCTCTCACCAGTGAATGCTCAACATGATAGCTTCAACGTTAGCAATTGGATGGGAATGGTCCAAAATTGGAAGATTTCTGGGAGTTTCCCCTTGGAGATGGCCAAAAAAAACGAAGCGGTTTTCCTGTTGTTTTTTCCCTTTAAAAAGCGTTGCGAGCTGCTGGCCAGCCTTGCGACCAAGGAACCACACCGGTCACAATCAGATCTACAAGGCAAAACATCTGGAGGGGTTGAACGTACCTGCGATATACCCTCCAGTAATTCAACAGTTTGCTATGGAAGTTTTGGCCGAGAAAAACATGATGGCTTACCTAGCTTTACGTATAACACAGCGTTAAATAAATATATATATATATATATTCTGATATTCCACAGCGATGTTACATGACCAGCAGGTAATCCAGATCATCCGTGTATGGTACATTTGCAATCTACAATTAATCTACACATACACTCACCCAAAATCAGCCAAAGGTTGTTAAACTGGGTAAACTGGCGACATATGCCATATAATATCATCAGATGGCATGATTAGTGGAATATGGCCCAGTCACAAATCATTTGGTTGTGTGCTTAAACTGGGTACACTTGAGCATATCATGCTTCAGAACATCACATGGTCATACATGTTCGTTATATATATATATGTACACATGACCGCATGATCATGTTAAACCTGACGTACCTTCCTAAGACATACACATGTCAACACAACTCTTTCGCTGATGTCCAGCTTGATAACTTCTGAAAAGAAGGCAGAACATCAAAAGCCTTGTTGAGAGAAACTTGTAGATTCAACAAAACAATATGATGATCTCATCAAAACCCCACATTTCTATAAACATACTTAAACACTCCCATGGTTTTTGTTGGTCCCTTAGTTATGTGAAAAAATTCATCCCCTTTCAAGTCGTCATGCGCGGCAGAACCACCGCAATGGCATCAAGAAGACCCGCCGCCCCCGCAAGATGTCGATGGCTGGGATGACGCTTGGCGTTTCGAATCAAGCACTGGAACAATCTGGAACATATGGGGATCGCTTGCACTTATTTTGTTCAACCAGCAAAGACAAGGGTTTCATCATCGAAAGATATGGACATACCATGACATACCACCAACACCTACAGTCGAAAAATCACGGAAACGATGGAAACCACGGAGATAGAACTGGTTGGTCCTTTGTAAATTTCGCGGCGAAACCATCCCTAAGGACCATCCCCAAAGGATCTAAGGGGACCATGGGCCGCTCAGGAACTGCCGCTTCGTGCGCAACCAGGTTCCAAGCGATGTTGTTTTTTTCGTATCGGTTCCATAGACATGATGTGGCCAAAAATGATCAGCAATGGAAATCAGATTGTTTAAAAGGATGTACACGATGGTACACGATGTGTATATATATATATTATATATATATTATGTATATAGTTATATTATACATATACATGCATATCCTATACTACCAGCTATTGTGGTGTGAAAACCAGAATACCTGGTTTTCTGGATTTTGACCCACAGCCTCAGTGTAGGTGTGTTCACATTCTTGGGTTAGCAGCATTTTGAGTGGCCAGCAGGGTCTGTTGTTCCAGAAAGGAAATACAATAACATGTGTTTTGGTCAATGAAATTTAAAGGGCAGACCGACCCCTCAAAAAATCACCTCACTTTGGCATAGCAACCCCAGAAAGACAGAAATGTAAAATCATACCAAATAGTGGCAAGCATGTAGTTTTCTATTGTTTTTTAGTGGTAATAGATTCGTAATGATATAGTAATATAATATCTATATATAGTGTATTAAATAGTGGCAAATATTGGCCACATTACAATTGGTAATGATATTGCCACAAATATAGCTTTACCAATATCATTACATGTGAAAAATGATGGCGCCAAATACCAGTATCAAATTGTTTTACCAATACATGATATTTTACCAAATAGATTGAAACATCCACCATTGGTTGCAGCCAGGCATTTGCCAATCGTGGCATGTCCAAGCTCACCGCTGAGGCACCATCGGTGTTTGTGCTGGTGGGCTGGTGGGCCCCGGGCAAACCATTGCTAAGTTGCTGCAAATAACTCCAACAACTAGGGTTTATAGATGTTTATGGATGTTTATGGTAATTACATGTCATTATGTCATGTCATTGTAATTGTAACATATTGTAACTATAGTTAATGAAGGTCCTAAAGCTACTTAGAACGGGCCCAAACTTTGTGTGATGCTACTGCACAATGGGTATTAGGCCCGGTAGTCAAAATTTAAAGCCCATGTAACCCGGAAAATAGACAGAGAAAATCGTCGAAAAGCTGGAAATTACCTATTAGGTGAAGGCCGTCTTTGGTGTGGTGGCACACCGGTATATCAAATGATCATGGGTGTTATCCCTTCAAGGCCACACCCGCAATGCCTCACCGGCGTTTGTTTTGCAGCCAACCCCGCTGTTGGTAGAGATTCTCTGTTTTGTTGCTAAACAGTTTCCATATTGATCCTTTGTTTTTTGTCGAGTTGTATCCATATTCATAAACAATCATCCATTTCTGTTGCTTGAAGTCAAACACGGCATTGTTTAACGGAGTGTTTTTAGGGCTAGCCGTGACCCAAGTATCGATGAGATCGTCCCTAGTCATGGCTCCTTCATTTCGATCATCTCATTGAACAACGGGATGAGAATATACATGTCTGGAAAACAGGATAGATTTTAATAATTGCCAATCAATGCCAATCCTATTCTTCTAATTTCAACATGTTTATGTTTTTTTTTTTTTGTGGGGGGTGTGGTGGGTGCTAAAATGAATCGAAGCTGAGGAGAAGGCTGAGAAGCTCGCTGCGCAGAAGGAGGTGCCGTGCCGATGGATTCATCGCTGCTTCGCCCAGCGATACTTCGATGATGACCATAGAAAAAGGATGGTTTTCCGCATCTATGTTAGTCTACAGGAGGATATATATATAATTGTACATATATATAATTGTACATATATATATAATTGTACATATATATATATAATTGTAAATATATATATATATATACATGTGGAACATTGAATATATGTACTGATACCTCGCTATACAATGCTATACACTTTTACCTGTAGTATGCAGATGTACATGCATAGTATATATGTGGGCGTTGAATGGCGTGCACATTCAAGTGGCATCAGGAAGAGTAGGTTCGATAGGAAGATGCTCTTGTTGTAATCCATGTATCAGATGCAGCATATTTCTTCAGATGCGACAAGGGGTGGTTGCAGGAGTTGAAAACCCTGAACCATGGGATGGGACGGCAAAGTGACGATAGAACTGAGCAATGGTCATGACTACATTGGGCTCCAATGTTGGTCCCGTTGTGATCAGGTGATCAGGTTTGATCCTGAGTCCTGCTGTCACGCAAACAGTGGAACTGAACCCGCACTACATTGTGATATGAGCCTTGGTGAGTTCATGCCCATGACCGTTGATTCCACTCGAGACTAGGTGACGTAGTTCAAAAACAGTTTTGTGCTGTTTTAGTTTGGTTGTTGGTTTCTTCGTAAATTATTCTGATACAGCATATCATATCCCTTAATTGATCCCATTTAACATACTGGATCCATGTGTTTGGCAAGTTTGAAGTCAATACTAGATACCTACCATGAATAAAGAACACAGGTATACCTACCATGAATATAGATGCCTACTATGGATAACTACTATTCAAACCATGACAGATGTTTGGGGTTCAACACCGGCCTCGCTTTACCCTCCCATGCCCAAAGACTCCTGGCGTGTCACATTGGAGGCACAGAAGAAGGTGGACGAGAAGAGGAAGGCTGAGCGTCAGGCCGCTAAGTGGCTGGATATTCAACCAACAAAAAAGGGAAATTAACCAACAAGAATGGGATTTTACCAACAAAAATGAGGATTTCATGGGATGTATAGCTGGTGTATGGTAGCTAACTTGGTGAACGCAACTTCCATATCACTACATATGGTTTATAGCAGATATATCGAACAAGTATAAAAAAAAAATGCGGATTACACACCATTTTTATGGATATTTTTTATGGGGCACCACCTTGTATCAAGTAGATCAAGTAGTGTTTACTCATCTTTTGGGACCCGCGGCCGCCGCGGCCGCCAGGGCTAAGAAGCGACGAAAAGCCGACCCAGCGGCGGGAAAAAACGCCAGCAGATCGGGAGTCATGTCCTGGGCAATTCGCTTCGGTGGAACCGTGGTACTTTTTTTTCGGGGGGTGGGCATCATTTTTTGGGATGTGTTTTGGGCATTTTGGGTGGTAATGTTGTGTATTACCTATATATATATATTTATTAATACATGTTTTTTATATGCATATTTTTTCTATCCTCACCAGGGACATCCTCACATGATGATTAGCAGTACTGCAGTAGTTTTCAGGAGGATTATCATCGGCGCCAATGGTGCCCATCCTATCAGGTAAACTGGTGAGCAGATCATGACATTGAGAGACCAAGAAAAACCTTCCAATGAACCTTGTAGTGGAACTCTGAAATCCAGTTCGAAATGCTTTAGCACTGGCGGCTGCTTAGGTTTTTCATAGCTTGTATATAGGTGGGATATGAACTTAGCTCATTCATTTGAAGATCTTTGAAGCCCATTCAAGACCCACTTCTAATGGGTAACGATATGATATGCATATGTGATCATATGTGTACATATAAATACATATGTATATACATGCATATTTTTATGTATGTAATGTAATGTAATGTAATGTAATGTAATGCAATGTAATGGTATGGTATGGTATGGTATGGCATGGTATGGTATGTATGTATGTATGTATATATATATATACACAAGCTATAGTTATTATACCAGTCAACGATTGAACTCCACGTGCCAAAAGATAGAACATATTGGAACAGTATTTCCTAAAAGTGTTCTTACCTTTCCAATATATTCCAATGGGCCTGAGATACCATTATATATATAGTTGATGTATTTTTGTTGGGCCTTAGGATGCCAAATTATCGTCCTCTGACATCTCTCGGGACTATGCAGCCATTTGCAGATCCAAAGAGGTCAGCTTTTCCCAGCGAACATCGTCTAATGGAGAAACGGACCGGTGAAGGATGTTGTTTTCCTGACTTCAGTTATCTTCAGTTATCTTCAGTTTAGATATGCCAACATATATTTTATATAATATGATATATATATATATATTATATATAATATGATATATATATATTATGAGATATATATATGAATCATAAATCCATTGGTATCCAATGACATTCGCATATCCAATTATCAGTTATCTAAAGGCCGTCAACAAAACCAGACACGGCCGAAAACTCGAAACCACGTGGTGCTGGTTGAGGTGAGTCCACCGGCTTTTGTTCATCACTTCCATCACGACTAAGCCAGATGGGTTCTACTAAGTCCCAAAAAGACATAGAGAAACTTCAATTTATATACCACTTTCTTCAGAATTGGATTTTACTCCCATCTTTTTCGGTTGCAACAGATCCCTTTTAAAAAGTATTGGAATATCTTGACATATAGGAACTCAATGGAACTCATCATGATAACTTCAGGCCGTGGCCCATCCCATCGCCATGGAATCTCAGGCCGAGACGCCAAAGCGCCGTCGCCACGGAATCCCCGGGTTTTTTGAACCCCCAAAATAGATGGAAGTTACGGATGTTTATCCGTTCATCCCCAGAAAATATGATAATCGGTGTATATTGAAAATATGATAATATATAATATGTGTTAATGTAATATTATATATAATATATTTATAATAGGAATATATATATATAAATATAATATGATATAATATAATTTGATTTAATACAATATAATATAATATAACATAATATAATATGATATACTATAATATAATAATATGTATATATATATACATATATATATATACAGCATATGATAGGTTTTGATCCAAGCCCATATCATCATGTTTATTTCAAGAATATATGGTGGTTAGGAGGTAGCGATTAGGCGATTAGGAGCTATGAGTATCCATATGTCCTATGAACTGGGAGGGCTAAGGAGCTACTAAGAGTTTCGCAACCACATGGTCATCATTAATTATCGTTATATGGATATATATCAATAATTTATTGAACATGATGTTCCAAGTATTCTGATAGAAACATGATACAAAATGACTTAAAATTTGTATAAATTGGTGTCAATCCCACATTTTTGAAAATTCCACATGTTGGAAAAATTGAACAGACCCAAGTGCCCAAGTGGTGGTTCAAAGCTTTGGTCCTTCCAAACGGGTGTTGCATGACGGATGCATCATTGTTTATAGGTTATATATGGTTATGTGGGATTTCCATGGATTTCCGATGGATACAGTGACTTAGCGGATTGCAGCCAATGTGGTAAAGAAAAATGTCCTTTTTCCATCAACCAACCAGCGAATGGTGACTCTTTGGCCAAGAAAAAGCGGGGAAACGTTGCGTGGTAACGCCTAATTTCATCCACTGGGATGCGTTTTCTAAATATCGAAGTTTTGCTAAATATCAAAGTTTTTGGTGGAATTATAGATTGACATTATCATTATACATATTATGTTATTAGATTGGAATAGTCGATAATACTATCATTAGTGAACATGTTCATCTCCAAACACGCAGCGGCTTGTCGGCATGGATGACTTCGGGAATCCACAGGACTGGCACAACCTCAATGGTCGGGTATCAGAGACACCCTCTGGTAATTTAACATAGCGATGGAAATTAGCCATTTATATATATATATATAGTTGATTTAAATTACCTATTAAAAATCGTGATTGTCAATTAATTATCCTTAGTCATGTTAGTTTACCAGAGTGTATATAAACTTGTCAGTTTTAGTAAAACATTCCTTGCTTACGTACCGAAGAACTTCACTGCTCCTCAGATGATCCTCTACCACACACAGAGACTATAGCATCTATATAGTTACAGTTGGTTTACAGGGTCCATGCTGCGGACGTATCAATGATGACTGGGGTCCCTTTTCAAGTGAGGCAGTAACAAGCTGCTTTCTTTTGGGTATACGACTATACGATAGCCACACAACATATTGAATTCCGAAAGATGGGTGATACCGTGATACCCCAAATTTTTGTTGTACCCGGACCCCACAAAAATGATCATCAACCATGCGAATTTTGGGTAATTACTTGATTTTCAGACAAGCCCGAATAGCGTAACATTCCTGGCATTGTGTCTTGCAACATTGATGTGGATTGGGTATGGGTCAAAATGTCACCACCCGAAAAAGAAAAAAACACATGGTGTTTCTTCTTACAGGCACCCAAGCTTGATCAACGTACCGAAAATATATTGTTGCGGTACCACTGACCCACATGGCAGGACTGAATGCCAGATTTGAAGATCTTGCGACGATCGTTGCTCAATCAAAACTGGTGTCAGTTTCAATCCATTTGGAACCTTTTATGTTGGCCAACCCCCCAAGTCGTAAGTTTGGAATGGTTGTCGGATGTTATCGGTTATTTCATTCACATGACATTAATATGGCTTGTTCACATGAGATATTTTCATGCACTCACAGTTTTTTTGGTCATTTTTCGTGGTTTCGTGACCCAGTTTGTACATGAAAAACATCACCAGTGGACCTGGCCTTCGGTAGATGGGGTGTGAAAATTCCAGGTTTTTCACCAGCAGAACTGCGGATTGAGCAACTTGTTGAGGTTTCCATTTTACCTGTCAGTTCCCAAAGTGGAATGTCAATGCCTGAGCCTGGCATGAAAAACGATGATCCTGCAAGCGAGATCAAGTGATTTTTTCTTTGAAACCAGTGGGTAATTATAAAGAACTTGCAGTTGAACTTCATGTTGCAGGCATCTAGCAGTCTAGCAGCATTTCAACATAGTGAGCCCAGAATTGCAAGATCTTTGTTGAATCAATTTTGTAGAACAACTGTGCCCAACAAGTGGCCTGTACAGGATCCAGAGAAGCATCGTCCCAGAAAAAAAGGCGGAGAACGGTGCAGCATTACCAGCGCCCCAACGGCGGTGTGTCATGGCCATAGACAAACGTTATATCAGCGGCGAAGCGCTAAATGAACGAAATGAAGACAACGTGTGGTGTGGAAACCCATGGAAACCCATTGCTTGGGATGTCAATGTTGAAGACCGGCCCATCGAAACTACATCGTTTTCTTACGTGTCAGCAGCCGCGATGTGAAACCTGCACAAAATACGCGTGGGACTCGCTATATCATAGCTGGTTTTGCATTCGTGGTCATTCACCATGACCACAACAAGGTCTTAGAAATTGGCGACCCACACACATTAGTATGGGCGGCATGACGACATGGCAGTAAACTGGTAGGAATCGGCGACGACATGTGGACGTAGCCCCGAGAAGCGAACCCCATGAATCAAGAAACAAACATGAAGAATTACAACTCCCAGCGATCTTTGCCATGATTCAAGGGAAAATGCATTCACGTCGTGGGCGGCTTGGCACAGCGCAACTATCGGGCGGCTCCCAGATTTCAATCAAGATTTGCTCCCAGCGTTGAACAGAATAGTAAAACTCAACGGCACAAACAGCGACAACCTCCGGCAAGAAAAACTTGTTGCTGATTTCACCGAAAGTTTCAGATCGTACTTGCATGATCTTGCATGTACTTGCTGTATATCTGACAGCTCATGTTTCGAGCCAAATGTATCTTCTTGGTTCAAAAGGCGGCTTTGCCCGACCACAGACGTTGTGTCATGAGAAAACTTGAAAATACTAGCAGAACCGCATTTCTGAACAGGCGACTTTACCCGACAATTCATCGTATAGGACTCTCCTATTTACTTGCGCCCGTGTTTTCACCTCGACATATCCTGGGTCTAAGTTTGGCTTGACAGCCATAGAATAACTATTTTACATGAAGACTTTTGATGGGAAAAACTGCCTTGGAAACCAAGTTGTTGCTATCACCTTTTACCCGGGGACTGAACATCCATCATGTTTTTTTTTTGAAGCCTTGGCCTTTAGCATACTCTAGCAGCCCAAGATTGGGACAACACCATTATATATGTAGACTACTGTAACACAAACAAATTTGGAGACAGCAAGATAAAGACTTCAGAGAAACCATGGGCAAGAAACACAACCCAATCGAAGAACGGACCTAACCTCTACATGTTGCCCGATGTTGCACATCCTGCCCATCCTTTGAGGGTTCTGGAGAAACGTCCGATCAAAGGCGCCTCTATAAAGTGCTAGAGAAAACAAACCGCTAGATTTTTCATGGTCTTTTTGTGTGAGCTATGGGAGTTGGGCACCCTTTTTGTAGAGCTGATTCTGCTCGGTGTTTTGGACCTGGCTTTTGTGGTTTAGCCTTTCTTGTTGCACAGCTGTAGGCACTGAGGTTGTGCCATCCAAGTCTTCCCAAAGATCCTGCCGGAAAAGTGTTCGTTCACATTCGTTACGATCCCTATCTTACTGGTGCTTAGTAGGGAATGGATTGGAATGGGGGAATGGGATCATTATTAATAGTTATTATGGATCATTCCCTCATTCCCTACTAAGCACCAGTAAGCTATAGATGCCATATCCATTGAAAAACTACACTTGATTTTGCTTGTGAGATGTCCGTTGAGATCCAATGTGGGACCAGAGTACTTGCTTTCCCGACTTGCTGTGACTGGCACTGAACCACCTTGTTTTATGTGGGGGGAAGCGTCTCCAGAATATGACTCAGATTGAACTTGCTATTTTTGTTTCGGTTTCATGCTCATGGGATCCACTCAAGTACCAACTACGACTTTAAACCTGTCGGAGACATGTAACACAGTGCTACACCATTGACTCATCCACCGCATTTGGTTTCTCAACGTCACATGGTATGGGAATGTGGCGGGCCATGAAAAGCAATTGTGGGCGATTTGATTTTCAAGCGGGCTGACATTGTCACGGCAACGCATTCAATGTTCTTGCATCCCGTGAACGGCAAAACAAGAAGGCACACACCATGCCAGGTCACGTACGTCTTTTGTGGTACGGTATGTTGCATAGGCAGTTGTTCCTGAAATTATTGCAAAACCTGCTTCAACACAAGGGCTCACGAAAACTATCTGAGCGTCGTTCAGGCACTCATATGGCACGCAACAGGGACAGACGCAAGATCCGGGAAACAAATGAGGACACATTTGGCGGCAATGTGCTCCAACCATCGATTTATAACATCCGGAACCGTTGCTTACACTGCTTTCACCAATTTATCAGTTCTAGATAGTAAACACACGAAGCACGAACGATCCTCTCATTTTACACGTGTGCTTTGTAAACGTACGGTCCATTGAGCCGACAAATTTGAATTGCACCTTTTTTGATAGCCCTGGGCCTTCATTCGTTACACAAATAAATGCTCAATTGCCTGTTATAGCACTTGTCGGTGATTCGTAGCACTTTTCATTATGTCGGGCCAACTCGTGCAAAACTATCAGAAAGATAGACAACCGCACTTTGGTACGAAAATCTATACAAAATTCATGTGAAAAACGGGTGCACTAATTCATCAAACGAGCTCAAAAACTGTCAAACGGGCGCAAACAACAGTTTTTGCCAGGAGCCTGGACAATATTATGTAGAAAAAGATGAAACGAAACGTTCAAACTCAGGCTGTTTCCCTTCAAATGAGCAACAAAACATTGAATCGAGCAAAAATCAAGCTCGAGCAAAAATTTATATTCATTTGAAGGATCAGGGCAATATTGGAAATGGGGTAATTATATACATTGGGAGGCACATTTCCAGTAAAGAACCATACCGACCGACCCTCGAACATGTCTGCTTTACAAGCGAATTTGCGGAACCATATAGAATAAAAGAAACATTGTTTGTGCAAGGCGCATACGTGGATTGGCGTTTGCCACATTGGTGTGTTCTTTCCATGAGGTCAAAAACAGAATCACCGTGAGCCCACCCGTGACCGTGTACAGTTACAGCAAATCCATTAAAAAAAACGCAACGTGAAACGTAAAGCGTACGCGTGGCTCGGCGAGACGTACATGTTATTTATGCCCTATGATTCCATGGACCTTTCCTGGCATGGTCGTTCGCAGAGAGGACATACCAGGGTTTGCTAGGACATTCAGGGATATTTTCCTGGTATGGTCGTTCAGGCTTTCCTGGACCGTGGACAACACGTGGAACGCACATGTGAGAACGTGGAACGACCTCCTGGGAACGTGGAATGACCTCCTGGGAACGTGGACAGGACGTGGACAGGAGGTACCCTAATTCAACGCCAATTCGCCCCTCCAGCAACCAAACCATTTCCCAGCATGGGCGAGAGTGTTTTCCTGGTGTAGTCGTTCTTGGTTTCCCACCATGGTCGTTCGAGAAATCCCGTTATGGTCGAGCAAAACCCGTTATAGTCGTTCATTCCTAGTATA
>Ga0126342_10002668_pt1 | contig 28289 bp, 27 predicted proteins | sample Cyp1metagenome_FD_92528 | JGI IMG/M metagenome (GOLD analysis project Ga0126342, IMG submission 92528) | Coral microbial communities from Lord Howe Island, Old Settlement Bay, Australia - Cyphastrea 1 metagenome | ecosystem: Host-associated > Invertebrates > Cnidaria > Coral ... | reverse complement strand
CTACCTTTTGGGGGGGGGGGGGTTATTAATCCGGTGTTGGCATTATTTGGTAATTAAAGATCGATATTATTCAATTTCTATGGGCGGACTGAGGGTTTAGAGATGTTTAGAGTCTATGTGCATGGATGAAACATGACGAAGCGATTCAAAAATCACCCTGCCCATTGGAAGGACACCACCCGAGAGCTTCAAGACCCCCGCCAAAATGGTGTCATTTTTTCACAAAGGGTCATGGCTTTTGGCCTTGAGCCGACCAAATAATAACTTATATAGTATAGCGTAGATGTTAGTGATTGATTTAAACTAACTTATATACTATCTATTATTAAATTGGACTGACTTATATTGATATTGATTTATATTAATTTTCATGAGCTTTTATGAACTTATCACATCTAAAATCACCAACCTTATTCCTCCCCAAGTCACCCAAGTCATCTGGTATCATGCGCCAGGCACTTGAGGTTTGGCGTCTCAGGCACTCCCGACCTCGATCCATCTCGATCCACGCAACGATCCACGAAACACGGGAAGGTCAGTGGGGATTGATTCACATGATTGCTGGGGGGAGGTGATATCTTGGGATATATATATATTTACAATAATCAATACACATATTCATAATTATGTATACATACATATACTCGTAACTTACCAAATAAATAAATATCGCTTTTGGGGAATGGCAGATCAACAAAATAATTGCTCATTATAATATATATATATATATTATATTAAGTATTGTTTCCCTCTTTCAACCACCAGTTTGCTAAACAACTTCCCCCTATTTGAGACCACCAAACGGATTGGGCTTCATCTGAACCATCTGTGGGACCATGAAACCAACGTTTTCGCATAGGTTGACTCTGAGACGCAAGAAATGGATCAACGTGCAAGAAACTTGGGATAACATAGATGGATCTTGGAATTATGGCTAAATGCAGGATCTATTTGGATATGGGTCAAAACATTAGTAGCCTAGTGACCATCATTTACAAGCTTGTCAATGGAGCTTTTCATCTCCATATGGGTATGGGATGAAAATGGGATACCCCTGAAAATGCATGGGTCAAAGTAAAAATGACCACATGTCCAGTCCGTGGATACCCCTGGTCCCCTGAGTCAAAATATGTTGATCCAACTCACTATCATCCACCCATATATTCATGGTTTATAGCAACCATAAAACTATATTTAAACATTGGTAAAAATGATGATGGTGGATCCTATTGCTTTACTAACATTAATAAGTTTTAACACGTTTTAACCTATCCCAGTATTGTAGACACCTTCAGACTTCGCCGAGGCCCCGTGCTCTGAGAGCTGCTCGAACAGCTCAGCATCTGCAAAACTGGGCCTGAAATTTCAAGGCCAGGCAGTGCATCACCCAGCAAACCATTAAACTAAAACTAACACTTAAACACTAGGGAATGTCATGAAACGACCATTCGAACATAACACGTGCCATGAACAAACCTCTTGACCCCGTAACCCCTGATTGAATTATCACGAAACGAGATTGAACCTCAACAAAACCCTGTTAAACATCTCATCAATCCCGGTTTAAAGTACGATAAAATCATAAAGACCGTGAAACCCTATGAACCACCATGAAACATCATGAAACCTCATTGAAGCCTCGTTTATCGTGGATGATTTGAGATACCTTCAGTTCGTGGCTGAACAAAAACACGAAAGGGGAATTACGCATCGAAACGTGGTGATTGAACCAACAAACATGGTATCAGGCTCGTGGCGCCTGGCAAAAGGCAGCTTTGTTGATGTTTTGCGAAACGGATTCTGTAAATTCGAAAGAGGAGAAAACTGCAAAAGTACACAGAACCCCTTTGGATCTCTGCGGTGCTATTGCAATTACCAAAACCTATATCAACATTTCTATCAAATGTCAACCACATGTTTCCCTTGAAAATACCTGCCACGGTGACAAAGGCTTGATGTTCGTTCATTTGTAGCCAATATTAAATTCCAAAGTCAACATTTCTCCTTGTATCTCACAGATCTGTGCTCATTAACAGCAGCTCACCCGGAGGCCAGCCAAACACAATTCTTGAAGGCTGCTTGGCAACGTAACACCCTCCAAGCTCTGGTTTAACGTCAGACTTTGAAGGCCAGCCGGCAACGTCACACCCTCCAAGCTCTGGTCAAACTCCTTGCCAAAAGTCAGACTTTGAAGGCCGGCTGGCAACGTCACACCCTCCAAGCTTTGGTCAAACTCCTCACCAAACGTCAGACTTTGAAGGCTGGCTGGCAACGTCACACCCTCCAAGCTTTGGTCAAACTCCTCACCAAACGTCAGACTTTGAAGGCCGACTGGCAATGTCACACCCCCCAAGCTCTGGTCAAACTCCTCACCAAACGTAAGACTTTGAAGGCCGGCTGGCAACGTCACATGCGTCAACCTCTGGTTAAAACTTGCACCAAAATTCAAGCTCTGAAGGCTGCTCGGCAGGGTGATGTGCTCTAAGCTGCGGTTGAAATCGTCACCAAAACTCAAGCTTTGAAGGCTGCTTGGAAAAGTCATGCGCTCCAAGCTTTGGTTAAATTTATCCCCAAAACTCAAGCTTTGAAGGCCACTTGGCAAGGTCACGTGGTCCAAGCTTTGGTCGAAATCCCGACCAAAAGACAAACTTTGAAGGCCAGTTGGCAGGGTGATATTCTTCACGCTCTGGTTGAAGCCATCACCGAAACTCAAGCTTTGAAGGCCATGTGGTAAATTCATACCCTCAATGCTCTGTTGGAGACCTACACTCAAACTCAGGCTTTGAAGGCCACTTGGCAAATTCATCCCCTCAATGCTCCGTTTGAGAGCTACACTCAAACTCAAGCTTTGAAGGCCACTTGGCCAGGTCATGCGGTGCAAGGGCTGCTTGAACCCGCTACAAAAACTCAAGTCTTGAAGACTGTTTGGCAAAGCCACTTGTTCAAGGCTCTGGTCGAACATCTGACCAAAGCTCAAGCTTTGGAGGCGGGCTGGCAAGGACACACCCTCCAAGCTCTTGTTAAACCTTCCACCAAAACTCAATATTTTAAGGCCGCTTGGTAGGGTAAGACGCTCCAAGCTCTGGTTGAATCTTTCGCCAAAACTCAAACTTTCAAGGCTGCTTGGTAGGGTCACGCACTCCAAGCTCTTGTCAAATCCCCTACCAAAACTCAAGCTTTGAAGGCTACTTGGAAAGGTCATGCACTCCAAGCTTTGGTTGAATCTATCCCCAAAACTCAAGCTTTGAAGGCCACTTGGCAAGGTCACGTGGTCCAAGCTTTGGTTGAAATTCTTCCCAAAACTCAAGCTTCGAAGGCCACTTGGCAAGGTCACGTTGTCCAACCGGTTGAATTGGTCGCCAAAACTCAAGTCTCGAAGACTGTGGGGCAGGGTCATATTCTTGCGGCTCAGGTTGAGATGCCGATTATAAAAACTCAAGGTCTGAAGTGTTTGAGGGAGGTAGCGCAAATACTGGCCAGCTGGTGCAAAATTGATTCTCGTCACCCCTTCCAGTGCACTCTCGTCCCCGTCACGACACATGATATAGCGCCAAGCATCATAAACATTTGTGGGTATACGGGTGCAGGACAAGGTCGCTGCACTTTCTAAGCCTTGCTGTTGCAAGGTTTTGTGCAGCATGAGTTTCTTTTCCATGTGATGCAGGGCGAACTTTGAACCCTGCTTGCATGGCAGTCGCTCACAAGCCATCCGCTGCACTTCCCGCCCAAGGGTCCTTGGGGGGACGCTGACTCTGAATCCTTGACCAGTCATGCACAGCACCTCAAGATCAATCAAACCAATCAAGGCAGCATCGGGACTTGCATGGCGCAGACGCTTCCGTTTCATTGCTTCGGGTACGCAGGATTCACCGAAAGTGACTGCAGCAAGAAACAAACTCAACAATTATGCCAGCAAATGTGATTTTCTTAAAAAAAGGATCTTGCTTGATATCGTTTTCCTGTAACACAAAATACACAATCTTGAATTGCAGTGTATGTATCGTCTCAGTATATCCCGGTCATGGATGGCATTACAAACATTTGACATGGCAACAGTCATGCGCCATCCGCAATTTGCCATGCTACTCTGTGGTGGCCACCGACTAGAGTTCAGAAAATCTCCTGGGCCACCTGATGGACAAGATTGTCGCCCGGACAAAACGAAATCTGCAGTACTGGTAATGTGGTTAAAACAATAATAAATTATCCATTTGGGAATTGTTTATACCACCTATTTATGGTGACTTGGGGGATGGTTTATTATTGTTTTAGCCACATTACAGGATTCATCAGATAGATTGTGATGTGTTTTTAAGTTGTCATAGCAAACTGCATGGTCATTTCTACACCTATGCAGCTCTTGGGGCAAAGGTCATGGGTTTTTTTTTGGTATTCCCAATGGTAGATATCGTAAAAAACATGTTTTTTTCTGTTTAGTATTTTTTGTACATATATCATCATATATCCCCATTGAAAACAAACATCCAAAAGAACGAAACTATCCATCCAAGGTTGACACTTCCAAAATGTCACTGGCATGATTTTTCATGATGCTAGGGCAGGTACCTGGGTCGGACCTCTTCTATAAACGCATGTCTAACGTTTGGATGTATGTGCTACCGTCCAATGTTTAATTAGTCATTTTTTAAAACCGTTAAACATATATACATCTATTATATATGATTATAACTATTATATGTATTTATTATGTAAATTTGTGAGATACAGCAAAACTCTATATCATTCCATATCAATATTATAAACTACTATCAACTAATTATTATAAAATATTATAAACATCATATACTGGTTGGTGGTTTCAACCCCTCTGAAAAATATTAGTCAATGGGAAGTATTATCCCATATATTATGGAAAATAAAATTAATGTTCCAAACCACCAACCAGTATAAAATTACAAAACCACATGCAAATCTGGTCCGACTGTGAGTTCCGTCGAAGCCAATCCAAATAATCCAAGCTCCGCACTCAAACCCTTTGACGTAAGGGTGGCTCTCAAGGAAGGCCTTCGCTTCGGTGATTCCAAATGGAGAACTGGTGACCGGTCCAAACATCGGAAAATTTGGGGTCTGAAATGGGGTCCCACAAAAAAAATGATTTTTAATAGGGAAAATCATCATTAGCCAATGGATTTAGAGGTTCGGTATACCCATTTTGAAGAATTTTTGTGGCAATTGAACCATCCAATCTTTGGCAAAGTGACCAAGTTTCGATAAATTAACAAACTTTTGATAAATTACTACATCTGGTGCTGATAGGTCGAAGTTGAAGACTCTGTCAATGGATTGGTCTTCATGCAAAATCTGCAGGATAACTTACGTTTTCCCCATCAACTATGTGATATTTGATGATTTTTGTGATTCGACCATCATTTGGTATATAATTTGGTACCAGTAATACTAAGTGATCGACTATCACGAAAATGATATAGATTATATATTCCATGGTACTTGGTATATCATTGGATAGTGTATCATTAAATGAATAGTATCATTTGGTATATCCAAGTGGATGATACTTTTGATATTTCATTTGGCAAATGACTATGGGTTGGTCATTTATTGGTTTGCAGTTTGCAGACCAACCATGTAAACAATATCCCGGCAAGAGACCCCAAACAGTGTGGGGGAGTGGGAGGATAATGTATGACAATGTTGATGATGATGAGGGTGACGATGATGATGATGATGATGATGACAATGACAATGATGACAATGATGATGGTGATGATGATGATGATGATGATGATGACAATGATGACAATGATGATGATGATGGTGATGATGACGATGACGATGACGATGACGATGATGATGATGATGATGGTGATGATGCTGATGCTGATGATGATGATGATGAGGAGTAGGAGTAGGAGGAGTAGGAGGAGGATGATGTTGCGAACGGTGATGTTGAGGATGGTGATGTTGAGGATGATGGGGTGCAGGAGGAGGATGTTGAGGATGATGATGTTGAGGATGATGATGTTGAGGATGATGATGTTGAGGAGGATGAGGATGAGGTTGATAACGCGGAAGATGAAGCGGAGGATGATAAGGTGGAGGATGATGATGTGGAGAAGGAGGAAGATGATGATGTTGAGGAGGATAATGTGGAGAAGCATGATGAACAGGAAGATAATGAATGTTGATGTTGCGGAAGATGAGGTGGATGCTGATGATGTCGAGGGTCATGAGGTCAAGGAGGAGGAAGATGATGATGTTGAGGAGGAGGAAGATGATGATGTTGAGGATGATCATGTTGAGGCCCAAGACGGGACCGACACTGTGTGCAAGCCTGCGCAGTCAAAATGCACTTGGACCTGTCACAAGAGCCACTTTATACGGGAAATTACAGGAAAAAGGCCGCAGACTTTTACCGCGGCGCAGACTTTGTGCGAGCCTGCGCAGTCAAAATGCACTTGGGCATGTCACAAGAGCCACTTTATACGGGAATTTACAGGAAAAAGGCCGCGGCCTTTTACCGCGGCGCAGACTTTGTGCGAGCCTGCGCAGTCGAAATGCACATCAACATGTCACAAGAGCCATTTTACGCATATCGCGGCCCAGAGCCGTGGCCCACACTTTGTGCAAGCCTGCGCAGTCGAAATGCACATCAACGTGTCACAAGAGCCTTTTTATACGGAAATTTACAGCAAAAATGCCGCGGCCCAGAACCGTGGCTCACACTTTGTGCGAGCCTGCTCCTCAGTGTGGACACACTGTTTGGGGAAAATCGGCAATCAAGCAACCAGTTTTCGGGTACCTTACGTTTGAAAGGCAAGAACAAATGCAGTTGATACTCAAAAAGTAAGAACGCTTTCTGGTTCTTGCGAGTGGCGAATTTGACATCTCGTGACTTGTTTGAGGTGCTTGATCATCAACTACTCAACTCATCCTAACATGGCGAAACTAGTTGTATGAAATATTTAAATATTGGTCAATCTTGGTACTCTCTGGTAAACTAACATGGCTATTGAAAATGGCCATTTATAGTGAGTTTAACCATTAAAAATGGTGATTTTCCATAGTTATGTAAACGTTTACCAGGTAAATTTCAGGATCCAAACTTGTTGACCCTCGACCCTCTCCCCAATAGTCTTGCCCCATGGAATCTTTGGTGTACTCTCTCTTTCCTCCATGTGCCCTCTGGGGACATGGAAAATGCCTATGGAAAACCAAACATGTGCATCCATCAACCCATCAACCACAAGAAATGATCATTGAACAGTTTAAGCATCATATCCCATTGGTTCAATGGTAAATTACCATTGGTTAATTTCCCATTGGTTCAATGGTAATCAATGGTAATCAATGGTACCATGACCATTAACCATCAGAAGAAATAACAATTACCATCTGGTTATTTAACATAGCTATGGAAAATGGCCCATTTATAGATGATTTTCCCAGCTAGAAACCTCCATTTATTTCAGGGATTTTCCAGTTCGCTATGTTAGCCGTAACCAGATGGTAGTAATCCATGGCAATCCCACCATATCCCACCATGCCCAGAACGTCAATCGCACTCCGGGATTACCAAGGGATAAGTATCAGCGTTCTCAAAAAACTAGTGATCGAGAAGAGTTCATGGATTCAGCAGCCCACAAGGGCTGCCTTGGGACTCAGAGAGCTTGTTCATGTTGCATATCAGCAATTCAGCAATTCTTGGGAAAGCATGCAGTGTGCAGTAAAACTGTCCATCCATCCGATCCAGTTGGTTTCAATAGATCGGCAATCAGTTGGTTTCTCGCCTCCACATCATCATCCACACTCAGTCCCGCAAACTTGTCGCTTGCCTGGGATACAAATTGGGTGGCTGGGTAAGGCTTCCAAGGCCCAAGATCTGGGCTTCAAATCGAAGGTCAAAAGCCAAATGTTCAGAAGAATCTACTAATTATTTTGTATATAGATATGCTTAGGATATCAAAGATATGATACATATATATATATATATGGGTAAATTATAATATTTCACCAACCTGAATTAAGGCCATATTGGGATGATTTCCCTTACTAACCATCATTCCCAGTGAGGTCGCAGTGAGGTCGTTATAATTTACCCAGATAGATATATATATATATACATATGGTCACCCATTGGGGTAGATCACGGGGTGAGCATACATATATTATTCTTATTATTATTTATAATAATAATAATAATATGGATACAACGTGCGGAAACATAGCATGATTTCCCGCTGGAGCATCCCCCGTAACAGGGATAGAATGAACCACTATGACTGGAGCCCAAGACCGACCCGCTTGAACTATCCTATGATATAACTGATATGTACTATATAGTAATCTCCATTTAAAAAAAAGCATCCAAAAAGCTAGAAAAGAAGTTTGCCACTATTTTTTCGAACAAATTATCAACATGTCACCCTATTCCATCTCTGGGGTTGCTACCAGTAGGATACAAACAGTTCAACGGTTCCACGTCGAATTTCGGTGAAACTTCCGGTGGTTCAGATCCGCAACCTCAAGTGGTTGCCTGAAAGTGGGTACATCCAACCCCTTTGAAGGATTTATCATCTTTATCAGTATCTAGACCCTCCGAATACCACCCCAAAAAAAACAAAAAAAAGGTCAAAGTACAAAACATAAATTGAATAAATCATGTTTTCCTGATGAATATGAAGCCAACCTGAGGTAGTTAGTCCGCATTCAAGCAAAACCCAAAAGTTCAAAGAAATTGATATTGGGCCCTACCATGATGGGCACCAAAAAAACATCACTGGCATAAATTAACTGTCAACAACTTGGGCAACTGAAGGAGTTAACTGGGAATAGCTTCATTTTCATGCCTCTTTAATTCCACCTACCTATATATACATTTTATCCGTATCCCACTTACATTCCCAGTTGATCCCATGCAGGGGCACCATTGTGGGCTCCATTCTTTTCAAGCGCCTAATCCACATTGTTTGACAGGCGGCCGCTTTCCTCAACTGCAAGGAACCTTGCTTTTGGAATGCTGGCCTTGGTGCCGACCATCAGCTGGGAATGGAGTGGTCCGAGCGAAACCCGTTAAAAATTGGGCACCAAAGCTATCCAAAACTAACATGGCCATACATAACCCATGATAAACCGCCTTGTACATGATAACCCTTGAGATTCTTCATCGCTTACGAATTCTGTTGACATCAAAGCGCTGGCTGGAAACATGCGTAGCGCAGGCACATGTGGCCAGCGTGCCATCCCAAACTTGGGAAAGAACACCATCTCCCACTATAATGTGAAGCAGCAAAAAAAACACACGACTTCGGTTGCAGCCCCATTCTAAGTCAGTTTTGACCCCATCTTGGGTACAGGTCAAGATTACTGATCGTCAAATGGACGCATCTATTTCATAACAATGCACATATTATTAAAATAATATATACATATATATATACGCACAAACACTCTATTTTTGGACTCTCCCCCCACGCACGATGCCAGTGGACTGACAGTGGATAGTGAAGAACAATATCGGGCCCCATCTTGTAAGATCATCTTCAAGGTCCGGACAACCAAATCACCTGAAATCATCTAAAATCATCTAAAATCCCTATTGTTTGATGACTTCCCCCAATTTTCCCCATTTTTGTGTTAGTGTTTACCTCCATTTCCAGGACCGGGCGGACCGGGCATCCCCACTTTGGAGCCAACTTGGCAGAGGGCATGGGCTCTGGCACCTCCCTGAGATTTGAAAACGGCTGGTGCCAATGGGCCAATATAACCACCAATACTTGCCCAATAATATATGCCAATTAAATAGTTGGAATTGAAATAACATGAAATGGTTATAATTGGCATTGATTAATAACACTATTAATAATTGGAATTCAGGTTTAATACTATTTAATACGCAAGTATTGTGGAATAAATCCAATGGAATGTTCAATTATAGTCCATAATTCCAATTTTGTTGCCAATAATTGAAATTGAACAGGTTTAATTTAATTATTAATGTTATTAAATTCAAGTGTGCAACGAATTCTAGGGGAATTTTGATCGGATACCAATACGTATGTTAAGAATGAACAAGGACCAGCGTGATACAAACAAGTATGATCGCGCATGCATGCGTCTCAAGCTGGGGGGATACCTAAAACATATTAAAACATGCTGTGCTTTGCAACTAAAAAAACATGGAAAATCGAAAACTTGCCAATCTATTCGATTGCCAAGTCTTGGAATGAACGGATACTTCGTTGATTTTTTTTAATTCCCGGATTGGAGGTTTATGGTGTACCCATGGTTCGACCAGGCAAGCGACTTCTTGGAAGGCTCGGCAGGCAAGCGTCCCTGAAAGGCCTGGTTTCGGCAGCGAAAAGGGGGAATCATTACCTCAATAGAAATGGCCATTGAACATCATTGAATACCATCATTGAACATCTTTGAAAATGGGGGAATACCTCATTGAACATTACATTGTGAGGAAAGGGATGGAAAACAAGTTTCTTGAAACGTCTTGAAACCATCTATCAAACAAAGCCACAGTTCTTCTGGTTCATCGACACGTGCGAGCACTGCCCAAAACCACGCGAAAAAAGGAAACAAATTCCAAAACATAGTTAGCTAAATGATGCTAAATGGGGATTCCCGAAATGGATCATGATCATCCCCAATATCTTGGGTCGGTGGAATCAAAACTGGAGATACCACAACATCCCAGGACTTGGATGACGGATGACTGGCGATCCAAATGAAGCCATGAAAAATGATCCAAAATGAAGCCATGAAAATGGGGGATGACCAACCACCAATTTTCACGGCTTCATCCTTCATCTAATCCAACTTTTGACCATACATGTGCTATGGTATCTTCTTGGTGAACACCATCAACAACACAAACATATTGCGGCTGTTTCCATAGCCAGCATCCTCAGAACCGCCGTAAGTTCTTTGAAAGCCCATCTTTTGCTCTGCATGGGTCCTCCAGCTTTATATAAAGCAATCCCTCATTCTCCATCCACAGAGGATGCCTACCCGCTTCTCATCAGAATCATGAGTCTTATGATCCTAACCAATGCAAGCCCATGGGCTTCGTACCCTGGATTCCAGTCAGGAAGCAGCGGGCTCTTAAAGAACATGAAAAACAATTATGCATTTCTATATGGAATAAAAACAGTTCCACAGTGCGACCGGGTGCCATGTCAGCCGACTTGAAAATGTATGTTTTGAGGCACCTTTGACTTCCGGGTGTACTTTGACCGGCAGTTGACCCATCAAAATGGATCAACAATGATTTAACAATGATGAAACAATGACAAATGTCGATAAAAACATGATAAACATAGTCTACATAGTCGCCAAATTGATGCGGAAAATATGTTCTTTGTGGGTCGACGTCAGGATGTTAAGTACCGTTAAGTACCTCAATTCCCATCCCCTACGGCCTCAAAGTGCCGCAATGGCTGGGAACTTGGCATGGCCCTTGGCTGGTTGTGGCTGATGTATCCAGGTATTTATGGGATTTATTAAATTAGAAACACATCATAACAGTCATAACACATCCATTCCATAAATCTAGACCAGAAACATAGAATACATGATGACCAGAAATAGAGAACACATGGTTATGTAAAGGGTGTATTTAGGATTAGGGTGCGAAGTTCCCCCGTAATACTAAATTAAAAACCCCAATATAAAACATGTTTTTCTTTTATTTCAAAATTGATTAGATCTCTTTTTAAAATCTAATTGTCTGTCTGTCTGTCAAGCCGTGCGCCGCGCGGCGCGTGGGCGGCTCCAACTCCATACATATGCACACAACATGCAGACTAAAAACTTTAAAGGCATTGTGCTACAAGGCAGCCTGACTGGCCCCAATCGATTCATTGGTTCAAAACCAGTTGGCGCCATTGCTTTTCATTCTGGACAAAAAATAACAGATTTCGAAGCTTTCCCCTAATATTAAACTAAAAACCCTCATATACCAACAACTACTTTTTTTTATTTAATTCAAAAATCAATGAGATTTCCTTTTAAAATCCAATTAAAATATTGCCCAAAATTGGATTTCGAAGCTTTCCCCTAATCTTGAATTAACAACCTGAATATTTTTTTTTCGACCTTAAAAGACGGACCCTAATAGAAAACACCCCCGGGTTGATTAGTCTTTATTATTAGGGGGTGAAACCCACAAATGGTAGCTTCATGTTTAAATTGTTTTCTAAAGGGGATCAATTGAAAGTCAAATTGGCCAACCTCATTTTTCCATGTTTTTTTTAATTGGGGGGTAGGAATAGGGGGAAGGGATTGATATAAACCATATCCGTATTTGTGCTTGAATCATAGCATAATAGCTTGTTTTGGATTGTTAGTTATGGTATGTTATGGTGGAGCTAGCTTAAAAGCAATACTGGTCTTTTTAGGAGACACAGCTATGTCTGGAGTTTGACAACAAATTTGCTAGTTCAATGCTCAAGGTGACTCCATATCATATCCTTCACCATACATGGTGCTCCTATATGTATTTATATATATATACATAAATCATATGACAAAGTTTCGCTTGTTGTGGGCCTAAGTTTAGCTCAATTGTAAACAATATATATATAGAGGGAGAGAGAGATGTACATAGAAACATATGTATCTGTATATATATATATATATATATTATTTATTATTGTCATCATTATTATTGTTATTACTATTATAACTACTACTATTGTCATTATTATTATTATTATCAATATCATTATCATTATTATTATATATTATTACATACGCTAGGGGTAGGGGGTATGTGATAACCAAGCATGCCCTGCTGTGAACCAACTTTTAACTGGCCAACTGCCTGATGTCTAAGAGCTAGACCTACGCGTAGACGATCCCCAATGCCTTTTGGCCTCGTCCCTCTCTACAACCGGTTTTTTTCCACTTCCAATGTCGGTTTGACTAAAAATTGGCCCTAAATCCATTGCTTCATCATTTTCCCTACAAAAACAGCCATGTAGCCAAGCCCTATTCAAATAAACACAGCAGATCGAGGCAGCCAGGCCCCCTGGGCCCCCTGGGCTGACAGACTCGGAGTCCAACTTCGCAATGAAGTCGACCATGGAAAAAACGCCCAGCGGTTTCTCCGATTCGCGGGACCTGGACTATGGGCCGTACTCATCTACGACCAATAGACATGACAAAGATTAGAGCCCATGGATTCTGGCCAAATATAATTTAAAGCATTCTACTTTTTTTGAAGATGGACATATTCTGATTTTTTTTGATGATTCCCCTGTACTAACCAGCAGAACCATTCACAACACAACATACATAATAAAACTTAGTGGATAATAATAATAATAAATAATAATATCAATATAATGAAACATACATACTCTTTAAGGCATTGAAACCACTAGCCGATATAGAGTATCACCTAAATGGATCTAATTGGTAATCAAACATAAAAGGGTATCACCCGTTTATAGATGTTTTTTTCCCCCGTTAAACGACCATTTATAGAGGATATTCAATTGCTACGTTTTATTACCAAAGGATAAACGTCACATATGGGTTTGTCTGAAAATAGGGTACTGTACCCTAAAATACACTGGTCAATCATCGTTTTCCCTATAAGAAGTGCAATTTGCAGGTTATAGCCAATTGTCAGACACACCCAAAACACAAATTTGTTGGTATAGCTTAATATATCACATTCCCATAAAATCGTAGGTTTTACAATCACATTTCTGATGGTTAAATGCCATAAATCATCATTTTCCATGTGATTAATCCATAGTTAGCTAAGTCTGTGATGATGTGATGGTTACAATGCCTTTTTTGATGGTCAAAGGCACCAGTAAAACAAACTGGCTCCAATCGCTCGCCTCAAATTCACCGACAGAGCGTTCTGCTCCTCTGCCCCCACCACAGCAACCTCAGGGCGGTCCAAGGGTCCAGCTTGGACTTGTGCCCTGTTGGCGAGGGTTTCACCCCATATAGCTATACAAAGTTATAGTATGTTACAGTATATTTATGTTAATTACCAACAAAAAAACGGTGAAATTGGAGTTATCATCCAACTTAGCAATCCTTTGGGGGCCCCAGCTTAAGGATTGATTCATTTGTTGATGCGTGGATACCGAAGCGAACATGTGCGAACATGATCTAAAATGGTGGATATGACCACACGGTGTTCTCTTGTTGGGGTGCCTCTTGATGTGTCCTAAACATCTCAAATCATTCTAAGTCCCAAGTCACCCAACGATTGATGGTGGCTGAATGCATACATCTTACTGTTTCTTGTTCAGCCAGATATTCATGCTTCAAACCAAACACTTCAGTTATTGGCTTTATCAAAGTGTATCCGCAGTATTCGTTTGTTGCACCTCATACCCTGCCGTATTTTTCCTGGTTATCTGCTGGTAAAGAAAAACAATGACAATGATTCTTGGCAAAATTGACTAAACTAAACATCTAAACCATGAGTAAAACCCTAAAACCCCAATTTCATCTCTTTTTGGCCATGTTTCGGCCATTTTTCGCGACGAACATTCCCAGGTCCTCCGGTCCTCCGGTCCTTGGGTCGTCCAGTTGGTCGATCTGGGGATGCCTCACGTAGTTCCAGGAGGCCAACTGAGCCTCACGCACCTGGGAATTTGGGGATTTTCAAAGGCCAGGTGTGGATGGAAGAGGTAAAAATACCATGGGTATGTTATGTATAATGTCAACCCCGGATGAGACTAAACCATGGTTTATTAATTAGGAGGGTACTCCTCAATAGTCATAATCCAATACTTAAATGGTACCAGCCTAAGGGTTTACTAATCCGGGGTTGACATTAATATGTATGTAATGAATGTAATGCATAGTTATTTGTTGGTTGGATGGATGGATGGATGGAATTGGATGGATGCCTAATGCTGTGTTTTGTGTGGAAGCTAATAATTAACTGCACACATTGGAGAAATTACGCACAACTGGCAGGACATTTTTGATCATTTTTGCCATGTACACTTTGGGAATGGGACCACCAACATGTTGGAGAGAAAAAACAACCACCATGTGGAGGTTTCCGAAAATGGGGGGTACTCCGAAATCCTTCAAGTCAAAAGACCATTTTAGCATTGAAATCCATGGTGACTTGGGGCTCCCCTATTTAAGAAACCCCCCATGTGAGCCATGACATCTACCACTCTCCCAGCCTTTTTGTTCAGCGTCTTGCCGCTCGTCTCTGCCTGGCATCATAGATGATACATATCAGTTTGATGAATATGATGAGTATGGTAATCATGTTGTTCATGATGTTGTTCTTGATGTTGGTGGTGTTGGGTGGTGTTTGGGTGGCGGTGCTGATATATATATATATATGCTGGTTTACTATGAACAACGCATTTTTGTATGTACATTATATACACTGAATAGATCAGAATAGTTGATCTACAAAACAACAGTGGTGACAATGGGGCTGATGCCGACGGCTTTTGGGGAGCAAAGTATTATCTTCACCAGGCCATAGCTTATTCTAAGAATCAACAAACTTGAAAAAAAAATCGATCAAGTGCAAAAAAAAAGGAAACAAACAGCACATCAGCAAAATCCAAAAAACACAGAAGCAAATAAAAGAAAAATCAAGGGGAAAAAAAGGAAAGTCAAAAAGGGGAAAAAATGAACTGGTCCATTTGCATTGATTTTGCCTTTTTCGATTTGCTTTTTGTTTGCTTTTATTTTGTTTTTTTGCTTTTTGCCTGGAAAAATGCAAATGGACAAGTCCATGTTGTTCCAATGTTTTTCCCTTTTTGACGTTCCTTTTTTTCACCATTTCTTTTGCTTCCGTTTTTTTTCAGTTTTGAAGGTTTGCTTTTTGATGTTCCATGTGTTTTCCTTTTTTTTTTGCATTTTTTCAAGTTTAAAAATCATTCGAATAAGCTATGGAGGAGAACATCAGCAACGTGTGGGAAGAGGACCTTCGGCAACCAAAGCATGCGAGGCCTTCGGCAATCGAATCTTCCAGTGGAAAATGCTACTACGCCTCTCTGAGACCAGCCATGTTCAAAAGGTGACCAATGTGACCATCCCAACATGGAGACCATACCGTACTTGGTGGTTAATTTGTTTAAATCGGGTTCGTGTTGAAAAACCATACTTGGGATGATTGATTGAGATGATTGATTGAGATGACTAAGATTTCTGGAATGGGATAACAACACCATCAATCTTCAATTACAGCTGTGCACCAAAATGGTAGACAAACCATGAAAATGATGGTTTAATGATGGTTGGCATTGGGATACCCTCTGGTAGTTTGTTGGAGTTTACTAACTGGTACAGATGGCCCATCTGTAGTTTGACGGTAAATCCATATGAAAGACGGTGATTTCTCACAGCTATGGTATAGCTGGAAGTTCATCCATACATGGCAACCAAGAGCGGGTGAGTTTGCTGGTACATCCCGCACCATATGACTCAAAATGACCCTGACGATCATCTCATCTTAGGGGTCAATATGAGGTCTGTTATGGGTCTTGACATCGTGTGTCCCGTGTCTGGCCCTTAAAGTGATAGCAAATCATAGCAATGAAAACTAGCTAAAGCATACTAGAGTTACTAAAGCATCATGTTTCTCGCCATAAGTAGCTAAACCATGCTAAACCGGCTAAACTTCCTCAAGTTGTACCTTTTTGACCCAACGCCTAGCAGGGCCTAGCAGCCAGCATAGCGATGATCGTGCCACGCCTCCGCATGGAAGCCGTGAATTTGGAGTTGTCGTTCCACCTGGGGCGAACCCACGCCGGATGTTGAAATGGGACATCTGAATGGTGCCACTCGCGCATGAATCTGAATGGTGGGGTAAAAAATGGTATAAATGCACAGAATGTATGTAGAATATAGAATATACTATAGAATTATATGATATATTGTAACATTGTAAACTATCATATCATAATATATCTAAAAAACACATCATGTCTGTAGTGGTCCAGGTGTTGCACCTTGTGAAAATCGATGCCCAGCATCTTCAGCCGGCCCTTTCTTGGTCACAAGGCCATTTTTCTCACATGTGTTGGCTATGCAAAAATTGATGTTATGTGTTGTTGTTGTGCATTGATGTACATGTGTTTATCATGTGTTGACATCGGACAACTGTTGGCGTTTCTTGGATGCTTGGTATATCAACACATACAAACTCATTATATCTATATGTTTGACTGCCATGGTTCCGTGCCAGACTCGTGGCACATGGGTGAAACCGTGGGCATGCGATATCTATCTCTCTCTCTCTATATCTATATATCACATGTATGTATAGATACATAAGAATACTAATACTAACAATAATATATTCATATATATGTACATATTTATATGTTAAAAAAACACATTATAAAAAAATAGTTGCTGTCTTTCTTTTTCTCTTGTTTTTCTATTGTTTTTCGCCATGGTTCATGGTGTGTCGTGGCTTTAAGACACCGCTTGGCTCACCCCTTGGCTCAAAGACCCAGAGCGCATACTCGTTGAACTGCGTCCCAACAGGCACCACCTGCACCTTGCCAGGCCGCCATAGGCGGCCAGGCTGGCCATCGTGGAAGCCATCGATTGGTTGAACCGCGAATTCCATTAATGCTTGGATATTGTTCATTGATCAATGGAAAATAAAAACCATGAAAATTCATTGGAATAGAATATATTGGAATACTCATATATGATGTATTTTTTTAAAAATGGATTCCACTGAAATTAACATTTCATTAATTGGATTGCTGGAAAAAAACATTGGAATCATATTCCATCATTGGGTTTCCATTAGTGAAATGGATGATTAATGGATGATGGATTCATTGGAATGTTCATTGGAAACTTCATTTCACGAATCAAACAATCATGGAAATGATTGGACTGAATATCCAACATGTGAGATGATCATTGGAACATCTTGGATGATCGATCCAATGATTTTCTGATTACAAATTGCATATAGAATCAATATGGGTGTGTCTGAAAATGTTGTGTACCCCTAAACCCAATGGTTTTGCTGATCATTATCCCTATTAAATGGCTATTTCATTGGGAATATACCCTATTTTCAGACAAACCCATATGTTGGGTTGAACAGGCACAGTATTTATCTGCGTTGGCAACAGGGCAAAAAACAAACATTTCAAAGTGGGGTGTGGTCTTGTGGTACGTAATCCTGCAGAGAACCTCATCCCTGGCGAAGGCCCAAACAAGCACAGACTCTACCCTCTGGTAAACTAACATAGCTATTGAAAATGACCATTTATAGTGGATTTACCCATTGAAAATAGTGATTTTCCATAGCTATGTTAGTTTACCAGAGGGTATGCAGGCCAAATTCGCAATTTCCATTCTAGTTTTTGGTGTGCCAAGAAATGAGGATACTTATGGATACTTGGATGTGCCTCCTACCTTTTCTTATTGGCCGACATCCAAAAAAACAATGATGGGACCAGAGGGATCTTCATGGATATCCCCCAACAAACATGGGAGGCCTGCCGAGGAGACAACCAGAAAGGCCACTTCCCAGCCTCGGGGGGGAGGTCGAACCCTTGGATGGACTGGGGGGGTGACCGTGGGTGACCCAAAAAAACTTGGGAAAGCTCGACCTCCATTGCTTGGCAAATGAAGGAGATGAACATGGCATTGTCTAATAAACAGCAGGTGTGGATTATTGGGATTTGAACAGCAGGGCTTTAGGGTTCTGACATGTTCTGACCAACCCCAAACGAGGATGGGTCCGTTGACGAGGGAACATCCTTCATCATCCATCCCTGTCAGGGCTGAGCCTTTAGTGTGTGGCCACGCTCCAAGTGAGCGGTCGAACACGAAAAACTCATTTTGTGTGCGGAGGTAATTAGCCGTTCCCGATGTTCCAGCTTAGAATTCCGCTTTCATGTGTTTGCACAATTGCATACACATGTCTGCCGATCGGCGGATAACCACAACAAGTAGAGTAAATGAGTTGGAGGTCTCCTAGATTGGGGACACCCCCACATCATCCATCTTAAGAGGACTTTGAGAATTATAAACCATCCGGCTATTGGGGTAGCCTCCCATTTTCGGAACCCCCCATTTGAAAGCCCACAAGTTCACATCTTCCTGGCTGCCGCACATAGTGTTCCATAAGGATAGCTGACCTCAGGTAGGGCACACCTCGACATGTTTACATGGTTTTGTCTGAAAATGGAGAAACAAGGTACGAGTACCCCAAAAATTGACTGGAACTATCAGTATTTTTTCCGGATCAACAGTCCCATTTCGGGGGTATTTCCATGCTGCATTTCCAATGAACAATCCATGTCTCTTCCATGATTTCTCGAGCTGTTGGTGGATGCAACCAGCGCTTGATCTATGATGGACTCGTCATTTGTTTGGCAAAATGATTCAGTCACTATTTCCATAACCAGGGGAATCAGCTTCGCAACTCCAGTAACTTCAGTAGCTTGCTGCAAGGTCTTCACAGGGAGTCAGTCAAAACTCAACTACCGAGTTTGGTAGATCAAATTGGCAAGTCCTGTCAACAGGGAATTGCTGCATTGATCAAGTTCCTGGATTGAGTACCGGGAGCGTAAAACAAAAGAATGTTGGTTGGTTGAATCTCCATTCTTGTTGGCTTTATTCCCCATGTTTGTCGCATTTTGTGCCTCTCATTGTTTGCATGGATTGATTATAATATTTGCCAAAAACCCAACGCTGAACCTCGTCATAAAGCAACTTAGCTAGAGACTGAATTAACACCTTGTATTGTTGAATAGCCCAACTCTTTTTCGGAAAGTGAAAGACCCCACGATCGTTTTCCAAGTTACATCCGCTCGATGGAGCCCAAGATGGCTCGATGGATCACTACCTCAGCTGACCCTGGTGGATAATTGCTTCTCCACCTCTGGAGTCTACCCTGATGTTTTTCACAATTTTCATGGTGGATGAACCAGGTTTGTTTGCCCCAGAGGCTGCGAACGTATCTTTGCTCTCTGGTAATTTAACGTAGCTACGGAACATGTCCATTCTTCGCTGCTAGATCATCGCACCATAGCTACATGAAAACGTACTGGAGGGCAGATTTCCATGTTTGACAGCACACCGTTGACCAGGGGAGAACAAAACCGACCAAAGTCCAGAAATTCCCGCCGTGGTTCAATTGCACTTTTATTTGCAACAAGTCTATGAAGAAAATATCAAGGCTGTTGTTTGGTTCAATGATGTTAAACGCATGAACATCCCAGGAGTCCGAAAAAGAATTCGTTCAAGAACTGTGCCTCTGCCCTTCATCGGTTGAATCCCGTTGATGCAACAAAATCATGTTCATCCCCTCTTTTGGTTGGTAAATCCATATTGGTTAAATCATATGTAATCTACATTAAGATTGTTAAATCATATGAAATCCCAATCAATTTGCTTGTAAAATATGGTATAGATACATGTTAGAATACCTTATGGCTTGTATTCCCACTTTATTCAACCCTAAAAACTGGAGAAAAACTGGAGCTTCCGGCCGGCCGCTCAAAGCCGTTCTTCAGGCGGCCTTCCTTCCAAATCACCTGGAGCAAAGAATCAAATGGAATACAAAATCAAATATGTATCATAATATGTATATATATATTATGATATATTATCCATTATGTATCATTGTGTTTCATATAACAACAATATTCATATAATCATATTAGTATTGTATACATTGAATATCGAAATACAATATATGACTATATGATGCATATTGTGACACAGATACAGTACACAGTACATCAATGATCATTAATGTACTGTACATTATATATGCATATAATTGCATATACATATACATATACATATACATATATATATATATGATTATATATGCATGCATATGTACGTTTATCTGTGATTATCTGTGTATATTTAAACATCATCATGTATCTACAGGGCATGAAGATCATGATTGTTCTGGTGTCTTTCAAGCAATTGTTCTTTCAGCTGTTGAGGGGATCTGTGCTTATTCCACCATGGTTCCCCAAACCAGTGCGATTGGGCTTGAATAGTAAGAGTACCTGTGCGTATGTGGCCCAACACACAGGGGTCGAATATACCATCTACTTTCTGTGGGCCAAGATTGCTTAGCCACAGCCGCTCCAAACATTGGAAAAATTTGGGGTGAAGAAACAGTAAGCAGCTACCTATGGCGAGAAAATCCGACTCAGCAATATGGTAGCAAACTAAAGACTTTTGGGCAAAGCCATAGTGTAACGCGATCTAGACACAGAATACCCCCAAGCAAAGATATGGGGCAATGGTGATACACACCGCATTGTTGATACTTCATGGCATGCCTGGAAACCTCACATAGAAATCAACCCCGGATGAAAAGGAGCCGAGGGCTGTTGATCATTGGCATCATTGGGGGGAGTACCATTCTAGTACGAGCAAATTATCCCAATCTGGAGGGGACACCTTAATTAATCAACCAAGCTTCATTGCTTCAGGGGTGACATGGGGGGCCGAGGAGTGAAACTTCCACCTGTTCACCTTTGTCCCTGGGTCATCTCGACCTGATTTTTCCCTTCAACAGCAGGTCAAGAAACACCAACACGCGCGAAGCACCACTGAGAAAAGAGACATCCAAACTAATCACATCTGAAACATTCTGAAACTAGCACCCTACCCTCTGGTAAACTAACATAACTATGGAAAATCCCCATTTTTAATGGGAAAATCCACTATAACTGGCCATTTTCAATAGCTATGTTAAATTACCAGAGGGTAATCCCTTCCCCTCAACCCTCAGAAACCCCGATGAATTGTTGAACGGGGTCCACCCGGATCCCAAGGGGTGGGGGAATGGGATAGGGAGACCAGGAAACTTCGGCACAACTGCGGCAACTGCGTCAGTAAAAATGGTTTGGGATCACCAAAAAAGATAGCTGACATAGATGGGATCCACATCATGTGATACAGACTCTTTGCGGTAGAGATCTAACTATGCCGGAACATGCGGTTGGTATAAAACTACCATGAAACGAATCAAACAGCGACATCCTGCCATGTTGATCCATGTTCCTGGTTTCCGCCGTGCACGAAAAAACAAAAGGCGCTTGTGTCGAGGCTAGGAGCCAGTTGCCGGCAATGTTGGACACACGCCTGTGGTTTAAACATGTTTAAAGCTTGGAAGCCTGGGCAAGCCGGTCCGAAGCCATAACATTTTGTGATTCACCTTTAATTACATGTCCTGAAAAAAGTAACCAGATGATAACCAAGGTTTCCCAGTTTTTGAATCTCGGAAAGCAACCAGATTTGATCTCAACATTGGAGGAATTTGAGCCTTTTAACCGGCACGACAAAAAACACTTCATTGCTGAGATTTCATCACGGATATGGGAAAATTACTTATCGAAAATTCAGCCCTATCCTATCCTATCCTATTGTTTTTCTTCAGTCTTGAATGTTAAATTTTGAATCCAGGGGTTGGATCCAAAAAATATTTTTGTTTTTTTTTTTGTGCCCTGAAGGGGTTCCTATTCAAAACATATTTGTTTGGTAATCTTGGGTCTTGAATCCACTAGTGGCATACAGAATAGTGCATGTGATTACAATCAAGAGCAATTCATTTTGGGGCCGCAATTGGCAATTGTTCTATGTTTCCGTTCTTTGGTTTCAAACATGGTATTGGGTGTTTAAAAGACGAACTGCAATGCTTTGAAAGACCGCACAATGTCCCTGAATATGGCCAGTCTAAAGATGAATGCGTATTAATGGTCAATTTTGAAGGACAGACTGCACCTATTATAAAGACCGTATATATAGTTTCCAACAATATTGACTGCACTGGTTTCAAGCATCAAATTGGTGTAACGGTGAGTCTTTTCAAGTTTTGCATGGACGACTCCACAGGTTTTAGATAATAAAGCCGAATGCAAACCATTTACTGGGACTGTATATATGGTATGGCTATGTCTAGATAATATAAATATATATATATATAAAAATGTATTTACACATTATATATGGCCATATAGCCATCTATATTTACACAATATAATAATATACACATCCGAGAACTTTTTGTTGCGGCAACTGCTCTGCTCTTCGCGCCGGTGCAGAAAAACCACAGCTGCATCGCTAGAGACTTTAGCGCAGCGCAGCGCCGTGGAGGGGGAACCCCGACGTGGAGGGCGAACCACCTTGTGCTTTCGGCATCTTATGATGACGACAATGATAGACAAATGATACACAAATGAATCAGATGAAATATAACGGATGATAGATTATAAGTTATAAATGATAGAAAATAAAGAATTGATGATTGCTGGTTGCTGACTGATGATGGATGACTGGTGACGATGATGATTGAAGAGAACTGAAAATGAACATGTAAAAAGATAATATGATATGATGATGCAAGTCATAATAATGATGATTACGACACATAACATATTGCTAGTGGTGATGGTACTGGTGGTGATGATGATGGTGATGATGATGATGATGTTGATGACGATGACGATGAAAATAATGACAATGATGATGATGATGATGGTGATGATGATGGTGAAAAATAAAAAATGATAAATGATAAATGATGAAAACCGATGATAAACCATGATACTCAATGATAAACAATGACAAACAATGATAAACAATGACACACAATGATGAACAATGATAAACAATGATAAACAATGACAAACAATGATAAACAATGACACAACATGATGAACAATGATGAACAATGACGCACAATGATGAACAATAATGAACAATGATAAACAATGATAATTGATGATAATCAATGATAAATAATGATAAAAATGATAAAACATGACAAATGATGATAATCAATGATAAACAATGATCTTGATGATAAATAATGATAAACAATGATAAACAATGACAACCAATTATAAAAACGTAACAATGGTAATTGATGATTAAAAATGATAAACAATGACAAACTATGATAAATGATGCTAAACACTGATAAACAATGATAATTGATGAAAAACAATGATAAACAATGATAAACAATGACAACCAATGATAAAAATAAGTAACAATGGTAATTGATGATTAAAAATGATAAACAATGATAAACCATGATTAAAAAACCAATGATAAACAAATGATAAACAATGAATGGTAAACAATGATAAACAAATGATAAACAATGATAAAGGATGAGCCCTTAGCCATTTCAATAATTGATCGCGTTCCATAGATAAAACACTGTCAAAACAATTTTTGCCAAATCTGATTGGGCAGGATATCATGATGACGCGGCTGATGATAATCCCATTTCGAAAAACCATGTATGTATTTAAGTAAACTAAGTAAACAATCTATACACGCAGCAAATCTGGAGCATTCACATATTGGATTTTTTCAGTTGCAGGATCTACCGGAAACTCAGTCGTGTTTCTAGCCCCAAATGTGGATCGGTGGATCCTGTAGAGTTTCCAACCAGTAAAATTGGTGATTCGCAATGTATGGATTATAACAATCCCTCCCCGACATATAAAAAAATATAAAAAACAACATCAATAATCACATATTGGAATTGTTTCATGGTTCTATATGGTTATATTGATGTTATATTAGTAAAAAAACACTAAATACATATATATATATATATAAATGATGATGAAATTTGCATTTCTGTATCAACCAACAGGGTCTTTGGAACTGCTCAAAAAGAATCTGCAGTGGTATCCCTCCAGATCAAAACAGCGGGACAGCCTGCTGATCTGTCGTGATGATGATGTGGTGCAACTGATGAGAAATGGGGTCAATGTTGATATCAGCATGTATCCATGTATATTCACTATTTTAATGAAAGCATGCATGTAGATATTAGATTGATATACGTGCATATAGTGGGTGTAGATAGATATATATATATATATACGTATATACATATATATATATACACAAGTATATATTAATCCATATGAGGATCGATATCGACAATCATGGTAACACTTGAAAGAATGATAGTCATGACAATAACAATGTACGTGTCTATGTGTATGTAAATTCTATACAACTGAGTTTTGTCAAGTCTTTTTTCCAGTCTCTTTAGCGTTGATTACCATCTCGAGGGTTCAGCTTTTAGGTTTACAGTCTTAAAAACGACTGACTGGTCCATCTGTGTTCCCATGGGCCTTGTGTATTTGGACCCATTCGAACAAACAACAACAGAAAATGTATCCCTCTACATGCCACATCTATCCATATCTCCCTTTATTTATGTTCCATATCAAAATTCTCCTATATAATTACCGACAATACCATACCAATTGCCTAGTACTTTTCATTGAGGAAATCTATCTCGCCCTGTATGGGTTAAAGCCCATGTCGCCTGATGAACGCCAACATACAGTAGCTGGTCAATGAATCTAATAGTTTTTGAGTTTTTGCCCTATCTCCATGTATAATCATGTATGTATATATACTGTATATATTATTTCTCTATTTATTTCAAATTATCTATACATAACAAAATATAGCATAGCATTGCATTGCATTGAATCACAGTAATTCAATTACATTGTACTGAATTACATTGATTCAATTACATTACATTACATTATATTATGTTATGTTACTATTACATTACATGACATTACATTATCTACATCGGTGTACAGCATCAAATCATCAGCACCTCGATTAACCAGGCTGTCCGGAGTAGCTAACTACGAAGTTTTGCGCGATGCATCCACTGCAAGACTTCAATGATGGGAACATAGGAAAATCCAAGGACCTGACAAGGGTATAACCTACAGGGTTTAATAGGTTACATACCACAAGGAAAAGCAGATGGGATACTTGACCCTGGACCCTTACCAATCTGGATGTAAATTGAAAGGAGCTATATGGACAGGTCAGCTTGTTTGGAAGCGGATTACTGGCAATTTCCAGTGACCACTGGGGAATGTTGTCGCTGATGTTGGTGGTGATTGGAGACCTCGCCAGGGAACGCTTGAGTTTTCAGCCTGCTGATCTCCAGACCCGAAAAAATGAAGTCAGTCAGGATCATTGTTTGCCCACAAGCAAGCAAATATGGGTCACGTTGAAACCAAGCAGTGTATTCCATGCGCATCCTTCTGCACTGGCAATTTTTTAAAATTTTTCGCTTTGGATGGCAACAAATCCAAGACCTAGCTGTGATGGAAAGAAGCCAGAAGTCAGCCATGACCACAAACCATTCACTGGAGCCCCGCAGCATTGGAGACTTCACGTCCGAGGGCTTTACTCTGATGACGAGGTCTTGACGCGTCAACATGAGGATGTATCGAAACAAAAAAAAACATGTTTTCCACATCCCAAAAAAACGCTGTAACATCAGGAGGATATAGGATGTATGTTCATGTTGCTATTCCTTATCTCAGTTCCAGGGACACCTGACAACACACTTGAAACGTAGCCACTGAAGTTCGCCCTTGATGATCCAGGAATAAAGTCAGCACTTTATTTTCAGTCAAACACATCTATATGTATATATATATATATAATATACATAGTTTCTACCCATGTGTAAAATGAATTAGCATGGTATAACCCCAAGTTGGAGCAGTGGTACTGGGTTTCAATGGTCAAAACATGTCAGTTTTTTTGCCGGTTCCTCCTGACGTTATCCCATATATTGTCAGTTTCAATCCAAGTACTGTGAGAAACCCAATATACTGAGCAAACATATATGGGTGTGGTATGTTTTGTGGTGAATTCATGCAATATCATGCGTTTTTCCCTGATGATAATCCAATGCTACATCGGTTCTACAACAATCAGCCCATGATTTCCGTGGCGCCTTCCAGACCCTTTCCGTGGCAGCGCGGCTCAGACGCAGAACTCCGCCGGTTCCGAAGCATAGTTCGCCAGCACTGCGGGGCCGCTCTGAAATCGATGGTCTTGGCGACCTGGAGCGCTACCCTCCTGTAAACATACCAAAACATGTGGAAAACGCTGCATTTTTGGATCATTTTCCGACAAAAACCATAATAACTGCCACATCTATGTTAGTTTACCCGGAGAAACATTCCAGACATGTGACTTTAGCGCAGGAGACGATGAGGTGGGGACTTATGATCATCCGAGTTATTCTCACCAGCTACGAGTTGTGGGATAATTTTCAAACCAGGGCAGAGTTTGAAGCGCGTTGTTGGGCCCATGTCAACGTATCTACACATGTGGATTATCTACACATGCGGATTCGATTAGAAAAAATGTGTAGTACTGATAGTTTAGAATGCTTACCGTTTTAAATCAAATTATCTTATATGATAGCGTATCATATCACATGTTGAAAAAATATATGTTCCATAGTGCAATATGCAATCAAACGACAGATCAGATAATTTCATGTCATATACACTATGATGTAGATATCTATCTATATGAATATAATTATATTATATATATATATGTTCTCGTGTTCCGTGTTCCTACCCCGCCCCGCAATGGTATGAGTCCCCAGGTAGCACCCCCTTCCATTCTATTTGCAAGCTATTGGCAGCATTTCTAAGGTCCAGCCTCGTATTTGCTAGGTCTTTGCAGCGTTTCTGACTACCAGCCTCGCATTAACTAGGTACATGCTACCTTTTAGACGACCTACGTAGCACACATACTCCCTCAAAGTACCTACGTGCTACCTATAGTCATATATGCATGTGCTATGTATCTACTTCCTATTTACTACCTGTGTACTCTCACAACACTACATGTGTTTAACATATACCGTACCTACGGTACATTCCAATGATAGCATGCATACCATACATGCCATACGAACTTTGACCATACATACTATACCCATCATATCCATCATACATACCACACAGACCATACATATGAAGCATAGTTACCACACCTACCATGCATACAATACCAACCATTCATGCCATACATACCATACCTACCATACATACCAAACATACCATACATTCCAAACATGCCATACCAGAGCAACCACACACCCCCACCACACCACAGGGGGGGTAGGGGGACAGTACTATGGCTGACCCATGACCACGGCCGGGGGAAAGGGGGGTGGGAACGCTGAACCATGTATGTATACACACTTTAATGTCTATATATAAAATTATATGCATAAAACACACACACATATTATATATGTACCTGTCTGTATATATTAATAAAAATATAACTATATATATATATATATATATATCATAATTGCGTGAAATAATGTCCTATTATATCGTATATAAACAAGTAAACTATATTACATTATATTACATTGTATTACATTAAATTACATTATACTACATTATATTACATTATATTGCGTTATATCACATATTGTATTATATTACATTATATATTAT
>Ga0126342_10002667_pt1 | contig 28291 bp, 28 predicted proteins | sample Cyp1metagenome_FD_92528 | JGI IMG/M metagenome (GOLD analysis project Ga0126342, IMG submission 92528) | Coral microbial communities from Lord Howe Island, Old Settlement Bay, Australia - Cyphastrea 1 metagenome | ecosystem: Host-associated > Invertebrates > Cnidaria > Coral ... | reverse complement strand
TCATCTCCATTTCATCTCCAGTTCGTCCTTTCAAGCCCTTATTCTTTGGCACGGCGATGCCCTGCCCTGTGCCAGGCCAAGTTGTTGAAACACTTGGAGGGCGCTCCAGGTTTTGCATCCGTCGCTTGGCCAGGATGTTCTGGAGAGTTGCATCATAGAACCATTGTAATTGCATATATGTGCGTGTGTGTGTGTGTGCATATATCATGATTATACATTATAGACATATAGACTATATTCTATTTCGGATATTGGTATAATGCGCTTAGTACATACATATTTAGATGTAAATTAGTATTCTCCACCAATCTTGGGTATTGGAGCACATTTTTGACCCACAGCCCAGATGAGGTCCTTCCAAAACCAACTCGTTTCATGGCATTTTCGTCGCCGTGGCGCTGCCACTGAGGTTTATTTTTCAGATTCACAAGGCTGGGGCCTCCTGTCCAGCAAGTTCATCAACAGCAACAGTTTGAGGATGAAAAGTGATTTCATGTGATTTCTGAGTATATTGGACATCACCTTATAGTAGCCATTATAGACCATATACCTAATGGTTGGGTGATGTTCAATGGGGACATTTAATGACCCATGTCTGTTCACAGGTGACTTCAACATCATGGTGATGGATCTGCTGGGTCCTTCTTTGGAGGATTTGTTCAACATCTGTCGGCGAAGGCTTCGGTGCATTGAAAAATGGGCCTCTACCCATGGTATTTTTTAAGGGCGGTTATGGTGTTGGAAGCAAGGAGTTGTTTGGGATTAAAATGTTGTGACCTCATTTGTAAATTGATGCTGGTTCCATTTTTGTGCGCATTCATCCCGCCTAGTAACTGGTGAATAATCATCGCGAGTTTCCTCCCTACATAGGTCGGATTGTCCCAGCATGTCCCAGCTTGTCCCACTGCATAGATCTCCCCCAACTTTGTTTGTTGGGTGACTTGGGTGAGAGTGTCATTTTCCATAGATTTTCCCCATTTTCCCCCACGAAAAACGTGGTTTTGGGGGGTGTTTTCCCTGTGAAAACGTGGCCCATCGTGGCCCCGTCCCGAAGGTTCAGCCTACGGACTCTGCTGATGCTGGCGGATCAGATGCTCTACAGGTCCCTGGGATCGCATGGCTTCCACAGGCCCCTTGGGGCCCACAGGGGGTGCGGGTCACAGGTTGTAGGTATAAGATGTTAACCATTTGTAACCAGAGATAAATGGCATATAAGTTACATACAACTGGAATATGTGAATATTAACCCCAGTTGTGAACATATAGATATATAACTGATTGGTGGTTTGAAACATGACTTTTATGACTTTCCATATATTGGGAATGATACTCCCATTTGACTTTGATATTTTTCAGAGGGGTGGCTCAACCACCAACCAGAGATGTTTGAAGTAATGTTGCAGATAGAATAGAATAGAATAATCATAATAGTAGACGGATATAATATTATATATATGCTTATATTATTGTATTGTGATATTTCTGTGTATACATACATACATACATACATACATACATACGACAGTATATAACCATGGAATACCGTAGTTGTATCCCAACTTGTGGAGGTTATCACCATGGGTTGTGTTCCAGATTAGCTGGGTAGATTTTGGATGGTCACTGGTTGCTTCAGCACAACTTCGACTTTTGCCATTTTCATTGGAGTATTGGAACCTAACCAGCCAAAAAAATGAAGGGTAGCTACGTTTGGCGTTGATAGGGTGCATGTGTTGCTTTAGCAGCTTGGGAGACTGACCGAAGTGTTGAAAGGCAACTGAATTGGCATTGGAGGTGCCTTTGTGTGTCAACTCAGGATCGAGTATTTGCATTCCAAAGACTTCATCCATCGGGATATCAAGCCCGACAACTTCTTGATTGGCGGCAGCAAAAAGTCGCACATTTTGTACCTCATTGATTTTGGCCTCGCCAAGAAGTATAGGCACGGGATGGTCAAGTTCACTGGACCAATTTGTTGATGGTGTATTGTACAAGCTATTGGATATGGATACTGCAGCAGGAAAACATAGGAAAACCAATCCTTACCTCTCGGGATCATGGCAGGGTGATCCAAGGGCCATGCGAGCTTTGGGGGTAAACCCGCATCCATATGCCCCTGGGAGGCCCATGGGGCCCAAAAGCTCACACACGCCGATACGATCCGATACGTGTATTTCCACCGTTCCTGCACCGTTTGGCTATGTTTCATCGTTTGAATTCGTTTGACATATTTTCTCCGATATTTTTGAATGTGTTTCAACTAAATGGTCCCAGAATTGGGAAATCTGCTGGAAACCCACCCATATATTGACGGATCTGCCTGGCCAGGGATTCCAAATGCAACCACATTCCCTACAAGGCATCTGGGCTCCTGGGGATGTTGATACCGGGAAGGTCCCCTCATCCACTGATTTCTTTTCTTTCTGGCTTTGTTTATAGAACAACTGCTACCAACTGCTTTGGAGGTCAAGAGTCACAAAAGTCAAAGAGAATTTTGACGGCTTTGGGTAGCAGGAATTTCTGCGGTCACTTGCCATGACTACCCCAGGTGCCCTCGGATTTTTCAGATCCCACAGCTAGCGGGCAAACTGCACGCAGCCAGGACAACAAGAGCATGACCGGCACGGCACGTTATGCTTCAGTGGCTGGCTCAAGTTCTTTTGAGTTGCCATCAGTTTCTATTTTGGAGAGTCGGAAGATGTCGGAAGTTCGATCTTGAGGTCAGGTTGGAACGGATGAACATTGCCCTAAACCACTTATGGAATCTTATGGATATGATTCGATGATTGATATCCAGTAGTAGTGGCCTTGCACTAACACTATGATCAGCTTGGAACGCGAGGTGAATGCGCACCGTGGCATCGAACAAAGCCGACGGGATGACATTGAAGCGATAGGCCCCCTGACAGCAGGTGGCCGAGCCATGAAACTCATAGGTAGATCATAGGTAGATCGATGTAAAATAGGGGGGAACCATGCCCAAGACGGCGACTCTTTCAGGTTAATCATGATTAGGTATGGTTGGGTTAGAGTTGCTTTCCCAGGTCAGGGGACCTGATGGATGTTGAGGGATAGATATAAGGATAGTGATGGATGATGATCATGGAGGTTGCTGTAAGAATGTCAGGCACTTTTCTTTTGCACCGTTGTTTTTTCTCGTATATGAATTAATGACCTCAGGTAATCACCACCCACAAGTGTGGGCCGCAGCTTGGGTTACTCTCCTTCACTTCTTTTGTTCGGATGAGCATTCAATAGCATTCATGGCATTCTGATACATAGTGAATTCTGTTGACCGTATTCTCTGATTACGTTCATTTGAAATCCGCATGGGTTCGTCTTGAGGCCACATGATGCTCCTTTGATAGGGAGGAATGTAACCCCTATCATTAGATTTCCCCTGAATTTCATGACGAATTTGGATGAACTTGGGGTCCTCCATGACAAAAGATTTCACCCGGAATAGCATCAGTTTGGGATATCTCCGGTTATATCTAATCTGTATATCAACATATATATATAATATTATATATATGCGTAATGTAATTATATGTATATGCAGATGCACATGTATATATATATACACATATGGTACTTTAAAAATATATATTTATATGTGTGTGTGGATTATGAACCACTGACTGCCGCTATGGCTTATACACATTGTTGGTGATACCTCCCATTAAATCGCTATCAAATAACGATAACACATGCAATTTCGGGATATTTGGGGATGGTTCCCTTTTTTTCCTCATAAGATCAGCACCATCAACCCCCAAATAGAACCATAGTTGGCACATCCCCAGTATATGTATTGATATTTATTGATAATGATGACAGCAGGTATATATATATTATTTAATTTATATATGTATGGAAAACAACTTATAGCAACTCCCAAAAAATATATAGAAGAGCAATTTACCATCATGTTCGTAGGATTTACTGCTTTTCTGCATCTTTTTTGGGGACGCTGAGGCTATGTGCTGATCTACTTCAGTAGAGGACAGTTGCCATGGCAAGGCTTCCAGGCCGCGACCAAGGAGGAGAAGTGCCTTGCAAAGAATGGGATGACAGCCAGCATGAAGATCTCATGGGAATATGTCATGATATTTCAGGGGATTTGCAAGCAAGCAGTATGATATGTTTCCCATGATATGTTAGAGATGTTAATGATTTGATATGATAGTATAGACGGGGTGTAGTGGATAAACATGATAAACATCATGGGAAGGTACAAAACCAGTGAATACTTTGGATATCTTTGGATGTACAACCAGTGATTTTACACCTGAGTTTGTCCCAACATGGGAGACTTGTTCGGGTGCCCTATTTTCAGACCAAACCATATTGGAAGGGGTCCTTTGAGTCAACTAGGCAACCAGCAAACGTTGGGCAGACATGGTCTATCAGACTATCAATATTCAATACTGCTCGGAGTTTGGAAGGTATGACTTGTTCTAATGACATTTAGTATATTTAATGGCGGTTGGATTGACTAATTATGTGCTTTTCCAGGGTCTTTGGGTGATTCGGGTTCCATCAACGTAATTAGTCAATTAGAAAGGTTCAGACCGTGGAGGGCTCATGATACTCCAGAAGTAGCTTGCATATCCATGGGGTGTGCCATCAAGGGTGTCCCAAATTGCCCGGAAATCCATGAAAATCATGCATCGCAGGCAGATGTCACAGAAAATCACATGCAGAACCGAAAATCTTGTACACGCCTAATTGAAATCCTGAAGATTCACGCTAATCCCTTCCTCCCAATACTAAACGTCCCCTCCTAATAATAAACACGGCAGGTAGTTTTTAGTATTAGGGGGGTATTTATTATTAGGGAACCCTATTAATAAAATTAAACCCTTAATAATAAAAACTATTTTTCCGATCTCAAAATCAATTAAATGTCTTTATATAACGCAATTAAAATATTGCCAAAAATTGGATTTCGAAGCTTCCCCGTAATATTAAATTAAAAACCTTAATAATAATAATAATGACTATTTTTTCCGATCTCAAAATCAATTAATTTCTTTATATAACGCAATTAAAATATTGCCAAAAATTGGATGTCGAAGCTTCCCCCTAATACTAAATTAAAAACCTTAATACAAAAAACTAAAAAAAAATCGGACGGACCCCAAAAAAATAAACACCCCGGGGCGAACTAGTTTTTAGTATTGGGGGGGAAAACCCACAGATGGTAGCTTTAATTTTAAATTGTTTTCTAAAGGGGATCAATTAAAAGTCAAATTGGCCAATCTGAAATTTTCCAAAATTGGAGATGGACACAAGTTTTTAGTATTTGGGCGGGGTTTAGTAATAGGAGGAAGGGATTATATATAGTATTATATAGCATATATAGTCATAAGTTTGTCAAAAGCATGGGTTTCGGCATAGGTTTTGGCATAGGGTTGGCTATGGTGTTGTGGGGGCCTCGGGACTGAGGTATCACAAGATCATGGAGTGTAAGCAATCCACCTCGGTGGAGACCTTGTGCAAAGGTCACTTGGTGCTGTTTGCGCTGTGGGTTTTCAACATTTTTCAACCATGCCGTGTGGGCACATGTTTTTATATGATTTATTGATGTCTATTGATATTTAATGATCTTATTGAAAATTAATGGTAACTGTTTATTGATCTTTATTGATAATCATTGATACTTATTAGGTTTGCCACCTGACATGGTGGAGTTGTATGCGGCATTTTTGTGTCCATGACTATTCACCTACCAAGTTTGCCATGGTTTGCCCTCCTTGTTGCACTTGGACATGGACACTGAGGCTGTCCGTCGATCTTCATTCCATACATGAACTACGCGAAAGCCACTTGCAGGGATGGAGGGCGACATGACCAGGGTTTGCGGAAGAGTTAACAAACTGATTTGTCGCATGAAGGCTCCCCCCGATACAATGGGTTGTCACGATCGAAAACCTCCACCAAAGTATGCTAGGCTGCTAGGTGCAACTGTAGCACTTCGGGGACCGCGGCCTATGCCCATCCTATCCATTCGAGCGGGGTTGAAGAATAGGCTACCCAAAAACATTGATGGATGACAATTTGTGTTGCTTTGGAAAATTACGGGAAATTGCCAGCTATTGGTGTTTGATACGACCTATTTCAGGCAAACCCAAGCATCATAGTTTTTGTTTATATATCCCATTGTATACATATATGACATATATATTTATACATATATATATATGTATATATATATGCGTGTGTGTGTGTGTGTTTTAACATCCATCATAAAACTGGTTGGCTATAAAACCCAATTTTAGGTGGTAAAATTCCCCCATCCATTTGTTGCCATTCTGAGGCCTTGAGGTTTGAAGATCGCCCAGACTATGCCTATCTGCGACGTCTCTTCAAAGAGCTCTTCTCAAAGGAAGGCGTGTCCCACACCTGGGCCTGGGTTTCTGTATATAATTGCTTGTTTTAATGCTTTGTTTGGAAGTCACAAACGGGAAAATAGAAAAAAAAATGAAAGTACGAGTTCATGTAACATTTGATCAGCATCTACCCCTCAATTGTTGCAATGAAATCACCATGTTTGATGACTCAATCTACTTAAATTATGATCTTCTTTGATGGTTCAGTCCAGTTGAGTGGCCATTTTTCATGGCTGAAATCATCGTAAATCATTGTAAATCACTATTTTACATCATTGCAAATCGGTGCAAAACATGGTAAAACGTTTTGAATCAGTGTAAATCATTGTGAATCATTGTAAAACATGTTAAATCATTTTAAATCAGTGTAAATCAGTGTAAATCACTAGTTTTGAATATGTTTATCAGCAAAAAGATCCACCAAGCCACGTCAGGCTACGAGAACGACGGCATCTTCGACTGGTCACAAGCCTCAGCAACTGAGCCCACCGCCAACGCTGAGTTGCAGAAACAGGTGGGCACCGGCCCCCCTGGTGGAGATCCCTAGGTTTTCATGAAGGAAAACCATAGGAAAACCCATGGGAAAATGATGGAACAGGATTAACAGGAACATGTAGGAGACAATCATGGACAATCATCTATAGGTGTAGCTGGGTGGAGTATAGGAGTGGTATATTGCTGTAGGATGGTAGGGGTAAAGATGTTCGGTCCCAAAAACCTGGTTGCCTTGCTGATGGGTGCCTTGTGATGGGTACCTTGCTGCTGCCGGTTGCCATGAAGTTTGCCACAACCCGGTTTGGTCAGAAGCCAACGGTGGCATTTGAAGCGAAACTATCTGTATTTTTTTGTTTCTACATTTTTCTATCTATTTGTTTGTTTTGATATCTATATGTCTATGTATATATATATAAACCCTCATCTACATTTCTCCCTCTCTTAGAACGGGGTCATAGCCATAGCGTCATGCTGCCACTCTACATTCGATTTCCTCGGCCTGGTGTTCTCTCCAGGTGATTGAAGTCAAGGAGGAAAAAGAACGAGTGAGAGAAATGGGTCCGGAGCTGAATTTCCTGCGCCCTGGGGACTGTTTGCGATCAATGACCATGTTGGAAAAATATATGGAAAAGTTAGGTCAATCGTTGGGCTACTCTATCTTAACCATGGAAAGCATGGACGTGTGAAAAACGAACATGTTCAATCAAGACATTAATCACTGTATTTCTTGGGAGTCGTCATGTTTAATTGTGACGCATATGGTGTCGAATGCTTAAGACCCGTAAAATCACAGATGTTGCTGCATCAGGCTCCATCAATGGCTTGACCCATAGTCATTGATTATTTTTTCCTAGTAAAAAAAGTAGAGAAGTATCAAGTAACGGTCATGTTTGATGTTGTTCTGTCTCAAACATAGATGCTCGGCTGACAGCAACTCCCAGGTAGCAAGCGAGAACATCGACGGAGTCCAGAGGAGACAGACGGAGTTGCTTGGCACCGGTCTGGAAACATTGGACTGTTGCAAGTGTCTTAAAACTTATATAGATATCATGTTCCGCTGGTTGATGAGGAAGCTATGCACGAAACAGGGAGGAAGTGAGAAGTCACCATTTTTCGTGTCGGTTCATAACTCGCCGCAGAGAAACTGATGCCAAATAAAGATCAGTAAAGCATGAATACAATGCCCCTGGTGACCCGAAAGCACTTGCTTTTTCGCATATGATATCATTGGTGACATGAAGGGATGGGACTGTTTCCCCAGGATGCCACCTTTGTCTAGGCACGGAACTGGCAATCTCACGTCTCAGTGAGTCTCAGTGATTCGTATTTTCAGTTGCTCTCCAAGTGTAAGGAGGTTCCCGGATGGATTTTATCAAAATACCTGGGATTTCATTGGTTTTCCACTTCTCTGGGTCCTTTGCCCTCACTTTTGTCACCCAAGATGTTCGTTTGCTAAGGAAGGCGGCTCCCCAGTGCGATGGCAAGGACCCGGCCCATCTTGTAGGGCAGCTTACTGCACCCCGAAGGTACAGTACCAATTGCTACCCCAAAAATATCTCAAAATCGCAAGATCACCGGAGATCTTGAGGCTTTAAAAGTGTTCAATCTGCAGGCTGCCTGTTGAGCATTGCATTCCACTCAAATTTTAAGCCTTGCCGCAGGAAGTGCCAAAGAGACACGTTCCAGGCGGGTAGCGATTGAACCATCGCTTGACGGATTCGTGGCTTTGAGGGCTAATGAGAAATGCTGCTGGTGGCTATGTAGCATCATATGCATATCATATAGCAATTTACCGATTTGCCTGAAATAAGCCCCCAAATCTTATCGTTGTTCGTCATTTTCTCGTATCGGTATTCCAAATTCCCCATGCTCAGACAAACCCAATTCATAGTTTTGGTATATCAAATCATCTCGCCATTATAAAAATACCATAAAGATCATAAATCATGTTCGGCCCCCAACCCATATTTAAGTAGTGAACCGCAGTGAACCCCTCATAATTCATCATAATCCTGGAGGCTTCACCCAGGATTCATGAAGCACCAGGTATCACCAGGTTGTGGGTGCCGAAATCGCTTGGGTTGGTTGAATCCTATATCCCATGATGTTCCCATAAAAATCATAAAATGTTCATATGTTCCAATTAAGTCCCATCTAATATCATTATAAAAATTGTAGAATATCATTAAATTCATTGAAACTGTTGTTTTTTTTTGGGGTTTATCATGTTTTATCCTCCCCATTCCCCCTGTTGGCTGGCGAAATCCACCTCGCCAGGCACGCCGACTCCATGCGCTCCACTGCGGCCGCGGCGGCCACGGACCAACGCTTCCGCAGTGAGAAGATCAGTGAGGTGAGCAGCTTTTCATCGCTTTTCCGGGTGAAAAATGGTGAAGTCCTCATTTCTGAGTGAAGAATATGGAAAAATATGGAGCAATTGTGAAAAATGGTGAATGCTCATGATTTTTTATGATGTGTTGATGATCGAAACCATTTCTGACATAGATTTAGGATGGAAATACCACCAACATATCCTAAGAGTATCTTGCAACAGTTGTTGGGCGAGTCTTCAAGGGGTTACCCATGGATTACCCATGGATTACCCAAGGTTATAGAATGTCCCGTTTTCCTGCTGAGTGGGATTGAGTGGGGGTGTTATCGCCATCCCGGGTGCTCAAAATGGGTTACCCCCTCACTGCCGAGGTGCCGACCGGTTCTCAAGATATTTGGCACAGTTTGTATCAGCAACTGTGCCAAGGATGTTTGTTTGGTCAAAGAACTGCTCGGTTTGCATTGCTATGTCATGTTTGATCATGATATAATGATATACAATAAAAATACAATGGTGATATCACTTATGTTTTTTTTTCCATATAGGATGTCGAATCCTCTGGTAGTTTAACATCGCCGTATCAACTTCCCCGTGGTTCTTGAATAATATTACACGCAGCCATTTTCCATGGCAAGGGGTTAGATAGTCAAAAACCCTGGGTTTCCTGTTAATTTGAAGTAAACAAAACACTGGTTTCACTTGGTCTCAGACCTGGTTTCATTTGGTTTCCCGTACATCTTCTACAAGTCACCCATTGTTCGCCCGGCAGGTGTCCAGGAGTAAGACGGGCCAAGGTTCGGGTTCGAAACCTCGTACGGCAGCCCAGGCTTTTAAGGGTAAGCAGATCGCCCATGAACAGAATTGAAACATAATGGTGATTTAAGCGTCCATAAATTATCGTCCATAATAGGGGTAATCATGAACATAAATTGAAATACCCTCTGGGTCCCTCTGGTGATTTAACATCATGTTGGCCACAAAAAAAGTGTGATGGGCCTCTATTGTGGAATTTGTTTCCAAAAGTATTGAGTATCTTGTGGATGGGGAGGTGGGCCTCTATTGTGGAAAGTTGTTTCTCAGATCTGTTTTTTTTCAGGAGGAGCTTCATCCACCTTTATTTCGTTGGGTAAAGCTGGTCCATTTACTTTAGAAAGCCATATCCATATTAAAGCCTTGAAAATGCAAGGTTTCCCAGATAATTAGATGCCTTATTAAAAAACAGCGCCCAAACAATTTTTCAAGGGGGTACTGTACCCCATGAGTGACCCAGATCCTCAATAATGTAATTGTTTGGATGGCACCCTATTGTGCACAGAAACTTTTTGGGCTTTTTTGTTGGATGCAAAAGGAAAATCAATTGACAGTAGATTCACATGAATTGAAAGTGAATTGGTTTCAATTGAAATCCTTTCTTATCAATAGATTTCTTTGAGGTTTAAAAGATAAAAGGAAAATCAATTGAAAGTAGATTGATGTCAATTGAAATCCTTACTTAAGTTGATCATCCTGAATCCCCCAGGACTGGTTCCCAAGAAAATGGTGAGTTATGGAGTAGCCTAAAATTGTTGAGGGGGGGCTACACTAATCAGTAGCCAACATTAATTCATATAGCTATGGAAAATCACAGTTGTCGATACTACAGGCAAATCATCTATCAATGGGCCATGGTGGCTGAGAACCTGGATGAACGAAGGTTTGTGCCATCAACCGTTGGTGCCCGGACTATTGTGAAATATGACAAAAGGGACGAACAGAACATCACTGATTATTAAGGTGTTTCGCGAAGCATGAATCACCGGCCCTGAAGTCAAGAAACAGATGGTTATACCATGTTGTACCTTTTTTTGGAGCATATCATGTAATGTCATATGATCCCTGTTTTGCCTGTTTTGGACCAAGCTTCACGGAAGCTTGATTTACCCCACCTGACCCCGAGGTGCAGGTTTTTTCGCCTCGTTGTTCGGATGCTTCAGCGCCAAATCTGCAGAACAGCCCCTTGGCAAAGACCGCGATAGGTGTCCCACATCTCAGCCGTAATCACATAGTAACTCCGTTGTAAATCCAACGATAAACTATGTAACTATGATAGACTGGCAAACCTCTACTGTGTATGATTGACAAAAACCCAACAAAAGTGTTGAAATATGCTAATGTGGCAAACCCAATGCCATAAACCATCACAATTAAAGCATCATAAACCATCCCCCAAATCACCATCAATGGGTGTTGGAAACCATCCCGAAACGGTCCCACAATTTGTCATGACGGTGCGACCTGAGGTAGGCGAGAGGATTGGATCTCCACTTCTGAGAGCTCCGTTGCGGGGGGTCATGAGGACCCGTAGCTTTTACCATGTTTTACCCCTGGGTGAAATGGAAAATAGATCAAATTTGCAGCTCTGGAGCTATGTCAGCTATGTAACTATGTACATATCAATCATATAATCGATCTATTCATATTCGCAAGTTAGTTACGATATAATATTCAGACAAACATACATATATATTACAGCTAATATATATATATATATGTATAATAATAATAATAGTAATAATAATAATAAATAATAATAACAATAATAATAATGTAATAATAATAATAATCATACCTGTAAATAAATGCCGGTAGATATGTATAATATATATATATATATGTGTGTGTGTGTTTATGCATATAATTATATATATATATACACATGTCAATGTATGATCATATTATGCGCATCTTTTATTTGTGTGTTGAGAGTTGAACAGTCTAGGTCCAGTCTAGGTCTAGAATCCCAGGGCAAAATCCAGCACAATCCGCCGCGCAAATGCGTGACGCGGCTATCAAAATACTTTGCTTTCCGCGAGCTGGCGCGCACAGCAATAGAACTGACTGCACGACGCTGCGAGAAAGGTCAGGCGCTCGAGTCCTTTTCATCCAAGTTCCAACTGGCTGGTTTGGCTACTTCAGTTTGTTTGCAGGGAAATTGTTTCATCTTTCAATATTTCAATAATTGTCAACATAGTCTAAAATGATGGGAATCCCTTCCATCCACCAGTAGAAAGGGATATTTGAAACCTCCAATGGGGTGGAGCTGAACGCTGCCAGGCACTGGAAAGGCACGGTCGGGAGGGCGTTCGCTCGAGATTGATCCTCTACACTCCCCACTCAACACTCTACACTCCGCTGTTTACACTCTACACTCTTACACTCTTAATTTCACATATTCCACGCTTTGCATTCCCCCCCACTCCACACTCCACAGTTTACAATGGCTGGGAAGAATTTGCAAGACTGTAATAGCTTAATTAACTTGTTTCGCAAAAGCGCTTTTTTTATTTATACGCGATGTGCATTGGGCTTCGTGGGTTGGATCAGGTTTTACATCATATCAGCATAAAATCCAGTAACATTTTTCACATAATAAGATGTTAAATTTTCCAAGTATTTGATCGCATTTCTATATATTTCCAATTTCCAAAAGTTAAACATCGCATGAAATTCTTCGAATAAAATCGCAACCCCCTCCCCTCGAACAACCCCCTCCGAAACCTTGATTTTGTACCGATTTCTCGTACATTTTGGTGGGTCCACATGTAGGTGTCATTTTTGAAAGAAGATATGATTAAGGGCCGTGTCCAAAGGGTTGTGTTCGCTAAAACTGACAAAACTGACTGCAAAAATTGAGCACGTTTCTCCAACTGCATGACATACCCATCTTCACATATTCTGCGACCCTACAAAGGTTAGCCTTCCTAGATTCATCCTGGAGTCAGTTATCCATGATTATCCTTGAAAATCTAATCAAATTCAGAAGGCTGACACGGAAAGGTGGTACATTTCTTCATCCCAAGGTTCCATACACTTCATACACCTCAGGCCCCAGCCTTGGGATCCTTGGGCGCGGCTCAACGCAGCCTGATCCAATGGCTCCATGGCGTTGCGGAGAGCCAACAAGGCTCTGGCCAAAGGGGGGATGACTGACATCCGGACATGTTGACAACCTGAAAATGTCGGATATTGGATGATGTTGGAATATGTTGGATGTGTCCTAGATATGTTCCTAGATTTTCATTGATATGTTCATCCATTGGATTGGGAGTTGAATGGATCTCCCCCGTTTTTTTTGGGCAAGTTTAACCCCCAGCCCAGACTGATATCCAATGATGGTGATTGGGGTGCTCCAATAATGATCATGGTGACCCTCCTGTGCCAATATCCCTCAATAAGAACGAGGCCATCCAAAAGGGTGATGATGAGCGGAAATTGGTTGTTGCCAAAAAAAAAAACATATGTATTCACTCTCCATTGGATGGGGATGTGAATTGAAAACCTCCCCAAGACATAGGTATTGCTGGGGGCTCAATGTTCGCCCCTATTGTTGGGGTTGATGAGGCTCAGTCATGATGAATGACGTGTTTAGAGGAAGTGGGGCCGTTTTCAAAATGACTTACCTGAGATTTATGAAATTGATGAATTATGAATCGGCCAGAATTGCCAGAATTGGTCACAAGTTCATGTGCAGAAGATGATTCAGAGGTAAGTGGCCAGGCTAAGGTCAGGCATTTGCAGTTTGGTGATGTTTAGTAATGTTTCCTGTCTACTGGCTGATTTCTCTGATGTTCTTTCTGCTGATTTTCAAGTGTTTTTGGTATGCCCTTGCCAATCTTGCCATGAGTCATGTCCATTCGAGGGGAATGCCACTCACGACAAATTGAGAAAATAGATTGCGGATTATATCCGATATATTTGGACACTCACTGAATTGTTAATGAGTTTTAGCATGTAGATATGTGATATTTGCAGTTCGTTGCTGAGAACAAAACTCTTCTGCACTGCAGCCACCAAGCTGCGAAGATATGAGTTGATCATGGTGCCATGGAGCGAAAACGACCAGCTGGATCCGTCTTGAAATCCACGGGCGCCACAGTCCTTTCCGGCCCCAAAAGCCTTGCAGGACAGTGATGTGCATGGCAGTGGGCACAACACTTTGATCCAGTAACAGATGATACACATGATACACTCTGGTAACAGATGACATCAGATGACCAACGTGTCTGAAGATAGACATAGACAGTCTTCCAGGTGGTCATGTTTTTCTCTGGGCATTGTGTTGGGACGAGCCGTGTATGCAATAAGCCCGTCCGGACCGGCCGGCGCAAGGTACGGCTGGGAAAAAACATGGCATTGTACAGCGGCGACAGGGACAAGCACCTAAGACTACCTGAGTGCATGGAGTTGTGTATAGTTATGTCATGTCATGTATATGTGTATATATATATATATGTTTATATATATACATTATATATATATAATTGTTAAAACATATATCAAAATATATACTGTACCTATTACATATATTTACATATCACATGATGATACATGATGCATGTTCAAAGCATGGTGCATTCTTCATGGCCTCCCAGGAGATCCCCGCGCAGCGGCGCCCAGCGCGCCGGCGCTGTCTGAGTTGACGAAGAGCACTGGCAAACTCCCGGAGGGACGCACCAGATCCTCTTCTCGGCAGCTGGTTGACCTGGGCCTCAAGGTGCTGAATGGGGAACTGGTGGGAACGATGACTGGTGTGTTTTTATACCTGAAGACTGACAATTTGGGATCAATTTGGGGGCTTTAATAGGGTTTCATGCAGATCTTGAAGCTGATGTTTCATGATTTTGGGGGGAATTCCCATCATCTGAATTTTGTGAACAAAAGATGTTGGGTTTTACCAAGAAAGATGGGACAGCCAACCATTTTAAGGAGATATGGTGGGTGTATAATTGAGAAAGAATGTGTTCTGGAATTGTCCCGAAATCAGGATTTATCCGTAGTTAGTAATTCATGACGGTTTACGATGTTAAAGCGGCTCTGAGCCGAAGGGAAACGTCTTGTCTACACCGTCTACACCATAACTTTCTGGGCTATCCCAAGCCACGATGCCACCGCCAGGATCACCACATTGTTGGTATTGGGCCCCCTACTTGGAGGACCATGCCACTTCGTAACTGGTTAGTAACCATACGTAGTTAATATATTGTTAATATCTGATAATGTTGGATAACCCGCTTAATTAGGGGACTTAACTTACTAACCAGGGTTACTAACCACTTAAGGTTGATGATCCTCCAAGCATGGATTCGTTTCATTTTTGCGGCTTCTATTACCAAAGGCATCAGGGCCATGTCCCTTCCTGGTTGACCTACGGCCAGGCAGATGACCGCCACGAGAAATCTTCGCGAGCTGAACTCAATGCCAAGGATTTGCCTGGCGTGCCAAGTGCTTTGAACGAGCCCTTGGTTTCTTGGCATCGAATCTTGTTTTCCAAAAAGTGGTCCTTTATCCAAGGGACCTAGGGAACCACCATCAAAAAGAGCCCCAATTTGCAGCCAGCACCTGATGTTTGTTTTGCCCATTTGATTTTGCTTTCCGATGTTTTTTTGGAGGGGTGCAAGAGGTCCGTTTCCGATGGCTAAATACCACATGTTGTTGCTGGCTGAACCCCCATGTCGATTTTACCCTATATTCTTCGGGCCAGGTCCCGGTCTTGCTGATGTTTACCCCATGATATTTCGTTTGCCAAAGTCTTGGTGGTTGAATCATCACGTTGAACATAGTTTACATCCATATTGTATGATATGTATGATATGTATATATGTATGTATGCATATGTATTTATATATGTATATATCTATACATAAGATTTCATCTCTGTGCTAGCTGCTCGAAAATTCTGGCAGAAATTTTGCAGAAATAATTTTAAGATATAAACCCATCCAACTGCCCATTACTTTTACTTAGTGTGGTCCCCGCCATGCCGCCATATTTTGGGACACATATTACAACATATTTCCTGACATCTATCCCACATACACCCTGACATCTTCTGACATATGTTCAGACAAATTTCTTTGACATATGACATATATTCTGGCAGTTTCTCTGACAGAATCTTCTGATGTGTACAGTCTTCTGCCCCGTGCTTATACCAATGTTATCAATCATACAGCTTGTGGCGCACCTTTGTGCGCTTGCACATACCGGTATGAGAGGCGGCGCGATCCTCGGAACCTGACGGAACAAAAAGTCTCTTTAGACCCTCACCTGACAGGTGGTAAAAAATCTGTCTAAAATCATCCAAAATGCAGATTTGTTCCCAAAAAATGCCAGGGAATCCCCAAAAAATGCCAACATGTTTTTCCCTTTTTTTTGGGATTCCCCCAAAAAATCCAAAAAGGTGGAGCATCTCCCACGTGCCGAGCGCCCGGCCGTGCCGGCAGCGGCGCCTGCGGTAGGCAGTCGCGGCTGGGCCATGGAGACAGAGACGGAGGTGCCTGGAAGTTGGAGTGGCAGGGGATCTATGGTGAATTTTGTGGCTGATCTTTGTTGATTAATGCTGTTAGTGAATATAACATATATATATATACACATGAATATCATGAATGTTAGAAACAATTATATTTAAGAATGCTTCAATGATTAATAATACCCACTCCGGATTCATATTTTTTTTTGGCTTTGGAATTGGGGTGGTTCTCCCAGCATTTTAGTAGCACAGTATTTTGCTTTTTCGGAGGGGGTGCCCTTTCAGAACTCTTTGAGAAATCAACCAGGTTGGTTTTTACCGGGTTCACGTGTTCTTTTGTGAATGCCTTGTGGAAACATGTGGAAACCATGATTCAGAGTTGACGCTTAGAAGATCCAAATTGCAAACTAATTAAATTTGGCTACACCCTGAGAACATCCAATGAGTGGGGCTCCATTCTTGGCATGTTTGTTTGGAAAGAAGCGCTGATTCACTTTCGCCATCTCATAGGTCTCATATTGGTTCTACAAACTTCTACATCCTTGGGTGGCCAATCTGGAAGTAGAATACCATCATTCTTCGTCGTTTTTCCCTGTGTTTTGGACGACAAATGCCAAGGTGTCAGCTTCCCTTCGACCTGGTTTTTCAAAGTCTCCACGTTAACATTCCCAGAGACTTTACCATCATTTTGCCATCATTTTATCCTTGACTCAAATCATCAAATCAGTTGCACCAGGACGACCTGGACGCTTTGCTGAAAGGCCTGGATGCACCCAGCCCTGTCTCGGCAGATCCGTCGCTAAATCCGACCCGAGCAGAAACACAGCAGCCTGCAGTGGCCAAAACGTCAGCCACTTGGCAGGAGAGGGAACTGAGCTGAACTGAGAGATGAACCGAGAGAGATGAGAGATGCAGATGGGTGGAATATGGTGGAATCATGACATATCATGACACTGTCTATTGGGATGAACAATGATGAACATCCATCATCCACCCTAAACCCTAAACTAAGATATGGAAAATCCACCATGTGTAGATCATTTCCTATAGGGAAGCCCATGGATTTCCATAGCGCTGTAAAGTAATAGCCAATAACTGTGTCTTCATGGCATTTATCTTCTTTAAATGCAGCATATCTCCAGTTTATGGCCATGTTACCCTCTAGCAATTTAAAGTAGCTATGGAAATCATTGGAAATCATCATTCTTCATTGGTAAATCAATGTAAATCCTCCATAAATTGGCAAATTTATACTATTATACAATTTTCCATGACAATGTTAAATTGCCAGAGAACACTTTATGTTAATGTTAGTAAAGCAATAGTAAACCATAAATGGATGATATAAAATGATATAAACCATCAATCCATGGTAGTTCATGACATTGCTTTGCCATCAGACCCACGTCTGTGTCTGAGGAAAGCTGCACCTCCTGCGGCAAAGCCTTTGAGGCGGGAGGATTGACTGTTTGACCCCGTTTGGGAGCCCCAGATGATATCAGGATGCCAGGCTCAAGGCAGAAGTGATTCTAATATGTATGTATATATATATATATATAATTTGTTTTATTTTCTTTTTTCATTTATTTATACACACACAGGTATAAATTTATATGTGTGTATTTTAGTTGTTTGGGAACTCCAAAACTCCTAGATGTTTGATCATTTTTGTCATTGGAAAAATAATCAGTTCAGCAAAAGCCTATGCCTCTCGCATGGGAAAAATGTTATCCAAGTCGGTGCTGTGAATCTCCAGGCAGGTCAGAACATCTATGAAAGCTCATTGACTGGTGAGAAGCAGATTCTTTGCGGTTGCTTGGTTGGGAAAAAAAAACGCAAATGGCAGGTAAAAGATGGTAAATGTGGATACTTGGTAGAACCGACAATGCAATATAGTAGACTGGCGTGTCCACAGCAAATCTCCGAGTCAAGACAGCGTTTGGAAGTGCCAAGTTGCAACAAATTCTTTTTCTGTCCTGCTTGCAACAGGCACCTAATGCAAATGCTTCGAACCAAAGAACCAACCATAGACATACAATTAAATTACGCAAGTTTTACCATTCGGGGCCACTTAAGAAAAACATAATTGGAGTCCCATCAGCAACGTGCAGTTTCGCCAAGGTACTGATAGATTGATAGATTGATACTTAGATAGATAAGTACATATATAGATAGATATGTAGGTAGCTAGATAGATTGGTACTAGTAGGTAGGTAGATAGCTAGATTCACAGATAAATAGGTATGTAGATGGGCAAGTAGGTAGGCAGGTAGGCATATAATTAATCATATATATCATATATATATAGATGCACATACAGATAGAGAGAGATGGATATCAATATGTAAATGATATATATACAGGTTGATAGATAGAAAGCACGAAGAACTTGAGAGATCTCATCCTCCAGATGGCTTCCACCAAGGTGCCTGTTGGAGCAAGCAGGCTCCCCATTGCGTAGCTTGTGGTGAGGAGATCTCAGGAACCATGGCGACTGGGACTTTCAAGCAGGATGGCTGTGGCTTGGAAGGGCTCACAGATGTTGGAAAATCATCGAATGTTGGTTTAGCAGCCCCTGAAAATTCAAGTATCACCAGTTTAGTAGTTTTTACTGTTCTATTTTTTGGCAGGTCACTATATGGGATCCGGTCAAAAATCCCTAGTAAGGAAAAGTAAATCAAGTTGCGAAAGTAATTCTAGACAATAGGTTTTTAGTCTTCATTATGTAGCGGGCACCCAACTAAACATGGCATTTCTGCAGCTTGGTGCTAGGTTCGCGTTGGCGGCAGTGCGCTTGCATTTTTTGGTTTTAACAGAAGTAGTTCACTTGTACATTTGGCTTGGCGATCACTGCAGGACATGGCACACGAGTCAGACAGTAGCAAGCCATCCTCCTCATCCGAGAGTGGTTGAAAGTGCTGCGCGCTAGCGACGTTCTCAACGAAATGCAACAATGAATCTCCTCCCTTTGATTCCCTGTGATTTAGAAGACATAGCAAGATACATCACGCAGAAGTAAAGTTATGTAGCGGCCCCCCAGCTATTTACGATTTTTGCACACTTCTGGGAAAAGACATTTTGCCCAGCCACCATATCTATATACATACATATATCATTTAAATACATATATAATATATTATATATGCACACTTTTTTCTGAAGCAAATAGCCACATGTGGAGTGCAGCTTGCTGCAAGTACGCTCTGGCGCGAGGGGGGGTTATATTTTTTTTATAGTTTTATATTTACCAGAAGATTGACAATAAGGCACAACACCGCAGGACTCATTGTTGGGTGTGCATCGTGCAAGCATAGAAACAAAATCCTCCAGATGGATACAGATGGCACTTCTTCTCTTTTTGGTTTATGGAGTGAAGCGTGGGAATGAGAACGGTTGGTATTATCCACCGGCTGATTTTTGTAGTCAGAAGGGTGCTCTCAAAACTCTTTAATGCAAAATCGTACGGCATGAATAACAACCAACATCAAACGGGAGTATGGACCACAAATGTCCGATGAATCCAATCGTGGTTCCGCAATGTTCCGCATGTATTTGCCGGTTGCAGTTTCTCACCTTGCCGGGTTCTTTGTAAAAAAACATGGGATATTAGGATTTGATTCCTGTAGTTTCCCTACATCAATTCAGCCCTAAACTAGCCATCGACAGCAGTGGGGTCTTCGCAAACCGGCTCCTGTGAAAAAGCGAGCAGCGAGGCGAAAGTTGGGGAGGACATCTACCATCAGAACTGCCTGAAGTGCGGCTTGGCCCAGCAGGACTGAGTCACAAGTTGGAAAACAATTTGTAAATCCCATCCCCCGAGTAACTTTTAAAACTATAAGAAGATGACATATGATGACATTCAATTGCGCCAAGAACCTATAGTGTTGTATTGAATCTAGGTAGGTGGGACTCCGCCTTCACGTCAAAGACATTTTACGTCAAACGCCGTAGATTCGGGAGTTCCAGCTTCGTCGCCAAGGCACGCAGTGTCGGAAGCCCATCGATGGACAACTCACCAAGATGGACTGCGGCTTGGTCTGTGGCAGCTGCTCCCAAGACATCGAGCGAGAGATCCAGGCTGGGATGGCGGCCGCACCCACTGGGAAGTGACAGGTACCATTTGGCTGGTGCTATGGCTGGTAATTATTAGATATTATTAGCTGGGGCTGGTGATGACAACATCTTTCATTCTTGGATTATGATGATGATCCTTTGGACTGATTATGCCCTGATTATGCCCTGATTATGACCATGCCCTGATTATGATGATCCCTTTGAACTCAGCCAAAAAGTCGGCGCGGCCGCAGGAACTCCGCTCCCTCCTGGCAGAAGGGGATGAAACCGGCGCGGCGCTGATCATTGGTGGATTGAAGGCGCAAAAGTTTCACCTGGGTTGGCATCACCAATTAGCCTCTGGTAAACTAACATAGCTATTGAAAATGGCCATTTATAGTGGATTTGTCCATTAAAAATGGTGATTTTCCATAGCTATGTTAAATTACCAGAGGGTAGGGTTTGTTGGAAAAACAAAGGCACCCCCAATTCCAAAGGAATCCGAAGGATTGGAAACTCCGACGCTTTTCCAATGCCAAATTTTGGTGCATACCGCCTCCCAAACCAACCTCTTTCTGCGGCGATTCCTGAGAAATATACATATATATCATATATATACATCATACATATATATCTATATATAATTATATAATTATATTGTACATCAAGTTGTGCCGTCCAAATATCCTCATTTCTTGCAACTTCCCTCAAACTAAGTCTTGGAAAACAGGGATGCCCACACAATGTAGATGATATGTAAAAATGGGTGATGATGGGTGTACCAACTTCGAGGTTACCCCAAAATATCCACAGAGAAGCCTTGTGATCTGTTGTGATCTATTGGGCCATTTGGAGAAAACAAGCGCGTTCAACACAGAAGGGGACTGTGTCAAAATCAAAACCTTGTGTGTTAAATACTAGGGGCCTGTGTCAAGTCACCTGGATCTTCAGATATAAGAATGCACATGCAATCACCTGACCACGGGCATTCTCTTGGTTTGTTGAAGTCACAAACACAAAATCATCACCGCCAACACCAACACTACCTCCTCACCTCTTCCTCCTCTTCCTCCACGCCTCCACACCTCCACACACAAAAAAAAAAACACCACGACACTGCACCACCACTGCCACCAGCACCACCACCACGTGACGTCCATGTGCAAAAGTAAAATCATGGGAAACTTGTGCTGTAAAATTATACAAAAATTATATATAAATAGATAGGTAGACAGGTGGTAGGTAGATAGGTAGGTAGGTAGGTAGACAGAAAGACATATAATTATTAATTACACATAACACATTGTTGATTACAAAATCATGGTGTCAAAAAAAATCCGATGAATATAAGAAAACAATATATATATATATAACATTTAGAAATTTAGATCACATATTCATTTAAATATATATATATATCATCATATATATATATATATATATCTCTCTCTCTCTGTGCGCGTGTGTGCAGGGCCGTGGCATCAACCCCCCGGAGGTGTCGCAAGGCGACTTGGGGCACTGCAGCGGCTGCCAGCGCGGCTTCAAGGCCTGGAACGGCTATGAAGGGTGGATTTGACCAGCAAATCATGGGGCAAACACATGTGTGGCTGGTGGTTTCACACCATTTATGACTTTCCATATATTGGGAATGTCATCATCCCAACTGACTTTAATATTTTTCAGGTTGAAACCACCAACCAGCATGTGTTTTGAGGAAATATTTAGAAATATCATAGAATTTCAACCCACCCCCAGGTCGAAAAACAACCATTTACAACCTAAATAATGTGTGGGTCTATGGCTCATCAAGCTCCAGATTTTGGCAGGCTGGGCAACAAGTTTACGAAAGCCCGGATGGCAAGACGCTGTGTCCCTAGGCATCGCAAGATGACAAAAGCAGGGGCAAGGTTTGGACTGGTTTCGTTCTGATCTGTGGAGCCTGAGCGCAACAAAAGGCATCAAAAGAAATGCGGAGTGGGAATCAAATGACATGTGCGCAATTCTAGGCCTTTGGCGCCCCGAATCATTGCTCCCCTCTGCCCCTAGAGGATCCATGTTGATGTTGGGACTTTCCACCATGTCATTGTGGGATCTCCATGGGCTCACGGGACGAGCGTTACCATGTCCTGTTGATCTTCAACGGATAATGATTGGCCGCTGCCAGATGCAAGAAGGGTTCCAAGTACCCACACCGGCGAATCTACCTTTTGGTAGTCAAACACGGAGATGGATGGAAATGGAATGTCTCTGTTTTTGAGCAAGAATATCGCATCTATAGATGATGGCTACCAGTGCCAGGCATTTTCTAATGCCAGGTTCTGGGTAAACTGAATCGACCTCACAATAAGCTAACATAAGCTAACCATACTTGATGCTTCGTAAGGTAGGGGAATCACCACAAGGCTCGATTATTTTTACACATAATATATATATACACGGCAACGACATTTCAATATATGGAGGGCAGGCCAGACTCCAAGGCACCGGAGGTAGTGTGAAACACCAGTTCCATCCGTATAATTAAATGTATAGTTAAATAAATTGGATTCCATATGTTCAATTAGCCGGGAGGGCCAAGGAAAACCTTCCTGGAGGTAGTCAAAAATACCAGTTTGTATATTTAAAAATCCGTATATTTACATGTAGTTACCGTGTATATATATATATATATTATATATTATATATATATATATATTGTGTATATATATATATATATTATATTTATATATATATACATATATATTGTGTGTGTGTGCGTGTTTCTTATTTTGTTGGGGATCATTGTACTTTGCCCAGTTTCACTTGTCCAAAAATGCTACCTGCCCCAAATCAACTTATAGTCAATGCATCATCATAGCCTTCACATTTCCGCACTAAATGCCCCTAAACTGCTTCCTGGAAAAAGAAAGGACCATATATTTCATGTAGTATTTAATAGTATTTAATCAATTTGAATCTTCATATTCGCCCTTTTAGTAATTTTCCGCTTGGTGTTGGGATCTCCAATACTTGCCTAAAGACGAGATGTTCTGTTTGATTTCATTTCTCCGAGGTTGATAGCTATTAAAAGCCGGGCTACAGTAAGGGGGATTGGGCCAGCATGCAAGCACCTGTGATTTGAACACACTGGAGCCACCCTGCCCTTGCCAGAAAAAGCCAGGTAAAGATTATTTTCCTGGATTTAATCTAATGAGGTCTCCCACAACCTTGGCGAATGAAAAGGGATCTTGTTTATAAAAGCCGGGTTTCGCCATCAAATTCGCCCATCGTTTTCACCCAAAATCTGAGGCGAAGCCTGCTACTGGTCCAGCGCTCCCAAGTGTTCCGCCTGTGGTACCCCCGTGGTCGGCACTGTGGCGCAGGTGGCGGAGAACACCTTCCATCCTGACTGCTTGGTTTGCAGCAGCTGCGTCTTGGCTTAAAATGTGGCTGGAAATGCCTGTGCTTGGAGGTAGAAAACATTAGAATCATTAGAAAATACTTATATAAGACATATAAAAGCCAGGCTTTCCTTAAACCAGCCCAATGAATGTATGTTTGTAAAGTAATTATTTGTTGATCAAAGACAAGGTTGGAATTAAGTATGTGAATCATCCTCAAGGTATGACAAATAAATGTGCATCAGCATCAGCTGATGGTTGCCTCTTCAACTTTACCTCTTGTGGGTGCTCGTAGTTTCCAGGAAGTGTGTGTTTTCCACCCGGGTTTGCCAACGCCTAATCCAAGGAATTGAATTCCTGGTCAGATTGGAAACGACAATGCGATGGGTATGCCTCAAGGGAAACCATGAAAACAAACATTTTCAATTTACAAGAGGTCCAGCTGCAGATTTGCGAACCATATTATACCAATCCTCAAAACTGCCCAAGGCAAGCAGAAGCTCACTGGTGCATTTGTCAAGACTGACGCGGGCTTTCTTTGCTCCGAATGTCGCAAATGAGACCAAGAGGTCTAATGAAATTCTGGCCGGCTGTTTCAAAAATAGAGATGGGTCAAATACAGGACACTTTTTTGCAGGGCGACCTTTAATTAATGTTGTTCAACCATTTTGTCCATTCATTTCGTAAAGTTTTCTTGATGTTCAGCCCTTTTTCAGCATGATCCCGTGAACAGCTCTTCTGTAATTATGGTTGGTTCGAGTTGAAACCACCAACCAGCATTTTAATCATGCACTCAGGGGGGATCCTGATGTGTGTTCCCTGGATGTGTCATGGCAGTTGGAGTTGGGATTTGAGTTTGTGGTTTATGGTTTTGTGCGGAGAGCAATCATGCAACACTGACAAATTGCCCCTGCCATTACATAACAAAACGATGTTTCAAACCCTACCCGCCTACCCGCATGCATGGTAGTTTTCACGGTGCGTCGTTCTTTATCCCAATCCACCAGCTGCGATGTTGCACACATGCTGCAAGCGCTTCCCTGAGTCTTCTGGCTCCAAAGGAGCCAGAAGACTCAACAAGGCTGGTAGCAAGGTGGGAATAACCAAAAGCAGCTGCTGATTGGATATTGGATGGGTTTTGGTTGGTTTGTCCAAAAACGTGGTTCCAAACTTGCTCTTTAAATGGGAAAACAGGGAAAAAAACAGTTGATAATCCTTTGGAAATGGTGCTACCCCAATTGCACACAAACCCAAGTGGCGTTTCTACCCTAAATTGATGTTGCATGATTTTAGATGTGACGTGGTCCCCAGATCCCACCCTATTGGATGAGGTTCTTCCTTTAATGAATTGTCAGTCTGAGATGAACAAAAACCTGGTTGATTGTTTGAAGGTACTCCCCAAGTAGTGAGTTCATTTGCTACTAAAATGGTACCCCAATGATCAACAGGCCAGGGGTGACCCAAGACACTGTGGCCAGGCAACAGCCTTTGCTTCTCACAGGCACGGCAGCGGCAGGGCTTCACCTATGAACGCTGCTGCAAGGAGGGGGGCTAGGTCCGCTAGGTGGGCGTCCTAGGCACCATGGTTTCATGCTGAGTTAGCAGAAGGGGACTGTAAATCCACAACAGACAGGTCACACGGGATCAGATCGATTTCAGGCAATTTGGATTTCAACCCCACCAATGGTGTATCCCCATGGTGTATCCCCCATGGAACAGCTCCACGTTTCTACCGGCGCCCTTCAGGACCCGACCTTCCATCCCCTGTGCTTCGATGAAGTGACCTTGACCAACTTGTCGGGCCCCGCAGATCCACAGGCAGAGGTGACCTCGCTTTGGCAGGAAAACCTCGGTCTTGGTAAAGAAGCATGGCTTCCACTAAGCATTTGAGATGTTTTGAAATCTTTAAACTTGTGGCACTTGTGGGCTTGATGATGATTAGAAACGATTGGATGTTTGGCCCCCGAAGCTGGCAAACACTGAGAAACGAGGAGGTGCAAGCCTGAATTTGCAGGTTTAAAAAGTAGGCGACTTTTTGCCATCTGCGTCGAGTCTACGGGGCTTTAGTTTGCTTCGTTTCCAGGATTCGAATGATTCGGGATTTGCCATGTTTGCATGCAATTTGGATCTCAAAAAAATTGGGTTTGATTCTTTTCCATGTTTTCGCGATTTTTCGCGTTAAGTGGCTAAGATTACGCGAGATTAGTATATAGCCCCATGTTTGCATGGCGGTTGTGAACCATCCATTTATAGCAACCCCCAAATAGATAGAAAAGTCGAAAAACAACGTAAATATCATTTGCGCCATGCTGGAAAAACGGTTCTATCTTTTTTTTTTGGTTGCTATACTACTGTATGTAACCAGCACATGATCGTTCGGAGTCAACCGATGTCGCGCTTACTGCAGCACATTTCAGCAGTTCGAAGCCCTCAGCTGTAATCCTGTTGCACATCACACATGAGACAGGCAGGGCAGCATCACCGGAAAACTGCAGCCTTTTTTTAGGGTAAGAAATCAAACATGGCAAGCTGGGAAATCCTACATATATATACATCTATTATATGGTTATATAATATAATATTATCATATGCAATTGCGTGGTAAAGTCATCTACAAACACGGAATTGTCCGTTGCCATGTTTGATTAATATCAAGCCAGAGAGTAAAAGGATTGAGAAAGAAGAACAATCGGTAGAAAGTTTCGGAGGTCGCCTTGCAGTGCAGGGATCTTTCTGTGTGTGAAACTCAACCTATTAATCGCATTGTGACCCTAATATGTGGTACTCGTAATGATTCATCACAACAAGATGTTTCTTGCGGATTTTGGGCAGCCCAGAAAGTAAGTGCATTGTTGTTTTGTACATATATACGTATATGTTGCATATATATATATATATCTCTGTGTGTGTAATGTAATGCAATGCAACGTAATCTAACGGAGCTTAGCGTCATGTTATGTTATGTTTTTTCCCCACCTGCCAGGTGGGGGTCTCTAGATTTTATCAGAGTTGTTTCCCTCCTCCTCCTCCTTCTCCTTCTCCTTTGGCAGCCTCGGATCTCAACTGCGAGCTCCAGATCTCAGTGGGCACTGCTGGACCTCAACGGCTAGCGCAAGATGTCAGATAGAATGCCACAAAGAAGGCCAGATAGAATGTCAGAATATACGTCAGATAGAATGCCAGATGGAATGTCAGAATATATGTCAGATAGAATGCCAGATATAATGTCAGAATATGCGTCAGATAGAACATCAGTTGGCGGGGATCACTCGAAGAAAGTAATTTTGTGTTATGTTGTTTTGTCTTGTCTTGTTTTATTTTGTTTTGTGTGTCAACATTTGGGGCCGCTCAGTTCTCTTCATACTTCAACTTCAAGCCTTCTAAGTAACCTGATTCCCTTCCAGCTATCGCCCAGTGTCAGATGGGTATTAAAAATGGCGTAGCAATAGCCCCGGAAGGCGCAATGTTTGATGATTGTTTGATAGGCGTCCAACTCCCTTTGCGCTGGATTGTTGGGTTCATCTTAGCAGAAATCTCCAGAAACCATGGTTTGGGTGGTCTTGTAAGCTCTCCCCCGCAAAAACCTTCAAAGTCCGGGGGAAGTCCTGGTTGAGCCATCCTAGCCCCCTCAATCCTCAGTACCAGGATGAAGAGGAGGATGCTCACCACTCACCACCATCATCTTATGCCTCATCCGGCTATCTTAGCTGGTTTGGAAGCGACTCAATGGAGGCAGAGGGTGAGGTGCGCTGTGCGCATGCGAAGCGAACATCTTGGTCACGACCTCACAGTGGGGATGATGAGTAATTAAGGTGAAGCATTGGGAACTGGGCGTGTACTTTGTTGGGATTTAAACGTAGAACTTGCCCAGATGATTCACCTCAAAAGTTGCTGGGAGTTGGGTCATGGCGAATGTCATGTGACCATGTGAACAATGTGTATCAGTTGCTCCCTTTTCGGCTGCCTGCAGGAACCGGAACCGTCGCCAAAAACTACTTGGGACTATTTCAGTTGGATCATTGGGGAGGACTCTGCCGGGTTTCTTCTGGGTGAAAGGGTCCAAATGTTCACTTGGTAGTCAAAATAACCCCCACAGAGATAGAAAGTGATTTAGCACTTAGTAGGAGTTTGTTTTTCTATCTTCTTAGGGGTTGCTATACATATAGTTGAGTTCCCACAGCATCCCTACAGCTGGTTCATGCACTGGAACGAAAAGAGAATCTATCAGTGTACCAACTGGGTGTGCTGGGAAATTTTATCAGTTGGAACCCGGAAATTCCACAAATTTGTGTACATGTAAGCATGCATTGTGTATATAGACAATGCATGTATATACGTGTATATATATATA
>Ga0126342_10002666_pt1 | contig 28292 bp, 26 predicted proteins | sample Cyp1metagenome_FD_92528 | JGI IMG/M metagenome (GOLD analysis project Ga0126342, IMG submission 92528) | Coral microbial communities from Lord Howe Island, Old Settlement Bay, Australia - Cyphastrea 1 metagenome | ecosystem: Host-associated > Invertebrates > Cnidaria > Coral ... | reverse complement strand
TGCACCTGGCTTCCCTTTCTGTCCCCCCCTCGCTTGCCCCTCACTTGCACTGCACAACACTTGTTGCTTGTAATCTCTTCTCTGACGCGCTCCCCCTGCTGTCGGCAGGGGTCGGCGGATATGTATACACATGATTACACACTATATATATGTATATATATATATATGAACATACACATATTATGAGCGTCATGTTGTGGAAGGTAATGTTGTTGTTGATGAAGAAGAAAAATAATATGATAATGATGACGATAAGGACGAGGATGTTGATGATGATGACGACAACGACGATGATGATTATGTTGATGATGATGATGAGGATGAGGATGACGACGACGATTATGATGACGACGACGACCATTATCATGGCGACGATAATGATGACGACGACGACGACGATGATGATGATGATGATAATGATTTCGAAGATGATAATGTTGCTGATGATGACGATGATGATGATGATGATGATGAAGATGACGACGACGCTAATGATATTGATGACTACGACAATGGTGATGGTTGTTGTTGATGAGCTTGTTGATGAGCTTGACGATGAGGGTGGTGGTGGTGGTGATGATGATGATGATGATGATGATGACAACGATGATGATGACGACGACGACGATGATGACCATGATGATGACAATGAAGATGATGACGATGACGATGATGATGAGGATGAATGATGACGAGGATGAGGGTGAAGATGAGGATGAGGATGATGATGATGATGATGATGATGAGATCATGATGATAATATTGATTTTGAAGATGATAATGTTGTTGATGATGACGATGATAAAGATGATTTTAATAATGACGACGACGATGATGATGACTTCGATGATGATCATGATGACGACAACGACGATGTTGATGATGATGATGATGACAATGATAATGATGATGATGATGATGACGACGACGACGATGATGATGATGATGACGACGATGATGATGGTGATGATGATGATGATGAAGATGACCACGACGATGATGATGATGACGCCCACAATGGTGATGGTTGTTGTTGTTGTTGTTGTTGATGAGCTTGACGATGATGGTGGTGATGATGATGATGACAAGGATGATGATGATGTGATGATGATGATGATGGTGATGATGAGGAGGAGGAGGAGGATGAGGATGAGGATGAAGACAATGAGGATGATGATGATGGTGATGATGACGACGACGATGACAACCATGACGACGACGAGGACGGTGATGATGATGATGATGATGACGATGATGATGATGAGCGTGACAATGATGGTGGCGTTGTTGATGATGATGATGATGATGACGACGACGACGATGACGACGATGACGACGACAACAACGATGATGATGATGATGATGTTGATGATGATGATGATGAGCGTGACGATGATGGTGGCGTTGATGATGATGATGATGACGACGATGACGACGACGACAATGACAACGATGACGACGATGACGACGAGGAGGCTGATGATGATGATGAGGAGAAGGAGGAGGACGAGGATGAGGACGATGATGATGATGATGATGAGGAGGAGGAGGAGGAGAAGGTGGAGGAGGAGCGTGACGATGATGGTGGCTTTGATGATGATGATGATGATGATGATGATGATGCTGACGATGGTGATGATGATGATGATGGTGATGGGTCCGGTGGTTTTAGTGTCACCACAAAGGTCTGGACTCAGCGGCGCGCAACTGAAGCGGCTGGATGAGTTAAACAAAATCTGGCAGGAGGCGTCCAACCTGTTTGAATTTCGGCAACATCAATTCCTGAGACAGATCTGTAAGTCATTCAATTCAGTTTTGATAAACTTACTGGATGAAACTGTCATGCTGTCCATGTCCAGATTCTTGCTGAACGGCGCTCGCTTGGCGTCTCAGATATTTTATATTCATTGATATCACTGATATTGATGTTGACTTGATGTTGACTTGATGTTGACTTGATGGCAATTCATAGATACTCATAGGAACCTGGTTTTCGAAAGCCGAGGCAAAAGGCCCTGGCTGCCATTGCAAATGGAGAAGGCCCAACACAGTGCCCGCTCTGCCGGCTCTTCCGACTCTGACCGCTGCCAGCCTAAGAACTGAGCGTTTCGGCACAGGACCTCACTTCGTGGGGAATGCGCCGCAGAAAAACCAGCTTGGAGCACCAGCCAAAGTTGCTGGCCAGGAGCTCTGAAGTGCTCGTATTCAGATTTTTTTGATGCGGCTATGGTCGCTTTGATGTTTTGGTTTGCTCATCTGCTCAGGGTGATGCACACACTTTCTGCTCAGGTCAGCACTTCTCTGTTCCTGAAGGAGACCACATTGAGTCCCAAGTCACGCTAGTTGAGTATGAGGTATTGTAGATATTTTTTCCCAAACTTGAAATGGTGATGACAAATCAAAAGAGATGTGTAGTTCTGCTTATGATTTTGCTTGCTGAAATTCCATGTCCAGAACTGGATCCAGCCAATGCAAGCATCCTCCACATGGCCCAGCACCCAGGTCCATATGTCGAGCAGTCCATTGCAGTCTGTTCTTTTCACCTATGCTGCGTTTGCAAAGGCCCATCCTCGGAGCCGGGAGGTTGTCTTTGCCCCAATTTATATTTCCTTGTATGAGATCTGAGCAAGAGAGAGGGAGAGAGAGAGAGAGAGAGTGGTCAATTCCTCACTCTGCAAATCTGAGGCCATGCTCATGGCCGAGCATGCGAGGTGGGCTCAAAGAGATGCGCTAAAGGCACCTGACGCTTTTCAGGGAAGCATCGTTTTCGTACTAGAAGGTTGTGTCACATTGGGTTTGGAAAGTGTTGTGCAGAGAACACACAGATAGTCTACACCAGCATTGAAGATGTTTTTGTTTCTTACCAAGGTCACACACACAGACACATTTGGTATGATGGAACACACAAGTTATTCCAAGAACAGTCAGAGTGGAACTCACTCTGCTGATCTGTACAGGCACTCTTCCTTGCAGCATCAGATTCTAATCAGGCACCTTTTGTGCTTTGCACCTATACTGAATCCAATTTGTCTCAATTCTGAAAAGTTGTGTTGGATATCTTGCCGATCAATTTTCTGGATTTCAGGCTTTTGAAGCTGCGCGTCGAGCGAATGAAGCTGTCATGCAGGCTCTTGTCACTTGTGTTGAGTGTAGAGCTGGTGGTTTAGCTTCCGAACTTTGGATTGACTTTCAAGTTCTTGGGCCAGGCTATGCGCCAGCCGAATGCAAGCTTTCCAGCATGTTACCTAGAAGTGCCTGTCACATCCTGCGTACTGCCTATCTTTCGATGTCTTTGGACGTCTTCCGATGACTAGGGAAGCATGGGGGAAGCACTGGGAGACTGGTGAGGTCTATGCTGAAAAGCCTTTGCCCTTGGAGCCATGGCTCGCTACCGAGAAATGGCCTACGGAATCTTGGACTCAGACATACGACTTCCATATCGAACCACACGATGTGGACACTCTCAAGATACCTTTAGTTTCTAGCCATGAAGGGAAACTTCTTGTCCTCCTCCTCCTCCTCCTCCTCCTCATGATCATCACGATCATCACGATCATCATCACGATCATCATGATTGTCCTCCTCCTCCTCCTCCTCCTCCTCCTCATAATCATAATAATGATAATCATCATTGTCGTCGTCATCATCATAATAATCATAAGCATAAGCATAATCATAAGCATAATAATCATAATCATAATCATAATCATAATCATAATCATCATCATCATCATCATCATCATCATCATCATCATCATCATCGCAGTGACATCACTGTTCCATAGCAAAAACACAATTGTTGTCAGCATGGCCCTTGCCCTTTGATCAGGACCCTCCAGATCCACTGCGGACAATGCCACTAGGCAATCCTCCACCTGGAGTTCATTTGGAAAGGTGGGGAAATTCGAAACGCACGTAGCCCAAGCCATGTTGTTCATGCTTCGATAATCCATGGAGGTTGGCTCAATGGTTCCAACTCCATCCACGACCTCCCATGGCCAAGCCTGCCAAGTACTCAGCTATGCAGGACCTGTGCAAACTTCCGTCAGCAATTTTGGTAACAGTCCCAGGATCTCACTCTGAACAAGATATGCCCAGGTAGATCACATTGATGTGAAGCCCCCGGACACTTCAAAGGGAACTAACGCCGAGGTTTGGGGTGAAAGTATGGAGCCAGCCGTCACGTTTGATATAACCACCTACTAGTAGCTACAGTATGGGGCTGTCAAAAGGATTCGCACCAGGCGCCAAGGAACATTTTTCGTAACCAAGTAGCATTGAGTCATATACAAATAGTGTTCACATGTTTTTACTAAATTTTAATCTCCGCATTTTTCCTCCGGTTGATCAAGTTCGTCCCCTAATCATTGGAACAAGTGAGCTGCGGTTGCATTTTTACAATGCCTAGAACATATTCCCATCCCTCAATCCTTTCATGTCTTATCGTCCAGTACAACCTTGGTGATGAGCACTCCTGATCAGGCTTGGAGCACCGTGAACGCAGCATCTGCTGGTCTGCAGGCGAAGGGGACTGGATTTGAAAAGTGGGTTGATTACACAAAGTGGACGAGGGTCCACACTCCTTACCATAGTCTACTGTGTGGGTGGCCACCTGACCAAAGGCAGTGGACTTCACACTGTTGAGTTTTTTTTGGTTACTCAGGTCTTAGAAGGGCTATTTAACGGCGATTGGACATTGAAAATGCTCCCAATTTGCTCAAGAATAAGGAGTAAGGCAGTGTGAGGCTGTTCTTGGGACCTTTTTCTAGGGAAGTTTATAATATATTGAAACCCGACATGCTATCCTAAGACCAGATCTTCCAAAGCATGCACAGGAACAGCTAGCATTTCAAAGCAACGTTGTGCAGCTGCACAAGGGTAGCTTCTTGTTGGACCGTGCTGCGGTTGATTGAGAGCAACATGAGCTCGTTCAAGCAGATGGAACAATCTTCAAACATCAAGATTTCTAGATTAAGGGTGGTCGAGTTCTTGTAAGTTCTCACTGCTGTTGGTTGATGGATATCAATGATATCAATAAAAAAGCAGTGGGATATTCGGACAGGACAGATTTCAGCTGGTTGCAGGCTCCATCGATGCCACATCGGGCACCAGCACCAGTGCCTTTCCTATCAGGGAGGGATCCATACATGAGCACCGACCTTAGTACCTCTCCCCATCATTTCCCAAAAATTAAAATCCAATCCTTGGTTTCTTTATCAAGAACTTGAGTCAACTTGAGACCTAAGCGCTTGCAGCAACCCAAGAAATACCAAGGCAAGCCTCCACCGCCTCCGGGTCCTGATGATGATCCTGATCCTCTGCCGGACTGCATTGACTTGATTGGGAATCAGCGACAAGGCTTAGGCACAATTTCAAAGCTGTTTAGGAGTGAATGAGGGAACATAGAAGAAATAGAGGCACACCTTGCCCACCTTGCTACTTGGATTTGTTCTTCGGGAAGACTCGTGCTTGCATTTGCTTTTGCAGGATCAGAAAACACCACCATCACCTGGTATTGCACCTCCAAAGGGAGGTCTGGCTGCGAATCAATTTTGCTGCTCTGTGGGGAGTTTCAGTTGACCTATCAAAGAAGCGAATAGATCCACTGGTAGTCTGACTATGCCTGACAGTTTCATACAATTTCTATGTTGCCTGCAGCATCCCGCAGCCTTTTGAGTCTGACGGTCTTTCTGCAGCATGGATTGGCATGGATCTAGTTGGTTTGGATAGCTTCTGTGGTTCAGGACTTCCACCACCACTGGAACCTCCAGCGAGCCAGCTGTGCGTGAGCGATGGTATCCTCATGAGCCTTGCCCACAGATGGACATTGAAAGTGGATTGAATTGGCTTGACAACTTGACAAAGCACTTTCACATTTCTGACAGTGACCATGTGAACCGTTTCCCATTCCCTGCTCTGAGCTTATCCTTGCCCTTTCAGTTTTTGTGGCAAGGCTCTTCTCTCCTGGAAAGAGCTGGAGCCCGAGCTCTCACAATCGACTCCCGGACCTGTTTTCAGTGTTTAAATTTGGACCAGAGATGACCAGAGATGACCAGAGTCATTGCACGTCTTTTTACATTTTTGATCAACTTTGTACCAGATCGTTCAAACAATTCATGCGGTGATGCACAGGCCCTTTCAACACGGAGAAGGACTGAATGCCTTGGTTAGCCCTGTGTACGTGCGTCTGCTTGTGCTAGCAGGAGGCGGCAGCGACGGGATGAGATGACAAAGGCAGGTTCATTGCATTTCCATAGATGAAATTACAAGTGATGCTTGCGTGCATAATAGAAAATTAATGACAATGAACATTGTAGAAACACGCGCTTCATTCCACCCTTGGATCCCGGCGATGTGAAATGCCGATAAACAAGTAATCATGCTCAGTTTTTTTTTGTGCAAATCCGTTGGTTCGTCGATATGTGCCACAAGACCTGTTCGCAGTTCTTCTGTTCCACCTCCACTGTGGCTGTCTTCTGATGCAGCGGCTGCTGGACTCCATCCTACTTTGAGCTAATGACAAGTGCGGCCAAAGCAGCCACTTGAGTCCCAATCTTATAGTGACTTCTTGAAGGCTCGTGTTTTCCTCCAAGGGTCTGATAGTCTGATGCCTCTACATCTTGCCTCAAAGTCAGGCAGCCAGGCATAAAAAGGAGTTGTGCAGGAGAGGGTCCAATGGTCTCCTGCCTTGGCGATCCTTGGGGTCTGTTTCAAAGCGTCATCTTTGGAATGTTTGTGCAGCCCTGACGACTCGTTCCACAAGCTTCGATCACCAATCTTAAGGCGTGGACGCCGCAGACGCCGCTGAGAGCTGCAGATCTTGAACCAATGCGGTTGGTTGAGGACTAGCTCTAGGGTCTGTCCACTCAGTTCTGTTCGAACTGTGGATATGTTTCGTATCGTGAGTTTGACCTAGTCGATAGGATTTCATGAAAGCAACTGCAGCCAACAACACGGTCAGTGGGCTTTTTGTGCGGAGTAATTGTCTAGGTGGTACGAACAATGACAGATGGCCAAATAAACAAACCTTTCGAGGTAGAATGTCAGTTGGTTTTGATTGGACTTGTCATTGGATTTGTCCCGGAGGGGCAGGTCCTCCAAATTCTGGTTGAGGTAGTTCTGGTGTGGGGAGCAAACAGAGGATTTGTTCCTCCGTGACCAGACAAGTGAGGTGCAGGTGTAAAATAGCTTCGGTGTATGATGTGGTGAAGTGCTTTATGCGAACAAGTCATGCAAGTGTGCCTTGTTGGAGAGAATGCTGGCACCGTGTGCTGCTGCCTTTGGTTCAGCTTTGGAAGCAATAAGCAGCTGAGGGCACAGTGTTGCTCATGCAGTTTGACAAAAAACATTTCAGCAAGTCAGCTGGATTCTTGAGGTCATAGGTCCAAGAAACTCACCTGGCATGGCAGTTGGTTTAGTAAACACGCTTTGTCAGAAAGACATGGAGATAGGAGATAAGCTCAAGCCACAGAACACAAGAATTTGTCTTTCGTTTTCTGTCATTTGTTCTTATCATCTACTTTTTTTGGGGCATCTCGGGCTATGGCTCTTTTTCCGCAAGCCTGTCCGAGCTGTTCTGTGCTTTCTGTAGGACCGAACAGCTGCGTTTGTTGGAGCATTGGCATGACAAAGATCTGAGCATTGGTCTGACCAGTCCCTGAATCTGAAGTGGCTAAAACATTGCACCCTCGATCTACCTAAACAATCTTGAAAAAGATGGAATAACTCTGTGCTCAAAAGCCTCCCTCAGGATCAAGATGTTCCCGGTGCCTTTTCTGCACTTCTGTCGTGTTCATGCCAAATTCAGTGCTTTGTGCATTTTCTGGTTGAGTGTTTTTTCTTCAAATGCCTCACTGAAACGACGCCAGGCCTGGGTCTTCATTCGATTCCAATCCTTCACTGCCGATGGGCTCCAACCCAACTCTGAGAAGTGCAAGAAGTGCAAGAAGTCCGGGGTCTAGCAGATCCCCTCTGTTTACAGCAGCCACAACTGGACTGCCCTTATTGGCAGCTGCACTTTGGAGGCGACGCGCACGAGCACGAAGTTCAATTGTTGGCTTTGCTGCCAATATCAATCTGGAGGCAGGTGAGAAAGTTGTTGGGATCGACCTGGGCACCACCAACTCTGCAGTGGCAGCCCTAGAAGCGGGAAAGGCTACAGTCATTCCTGGGGCCGATGGTGGTCGAACCACGCCCAGCGTTGTTGCATACAGCAAGACTGGGGAAATGTTGGTTGGACAAAAAGCCAAGCGGCAGGCGGTGGTGAATCCAGGTAACACTTTTTCGTCCGTGAAGCGTTTCATTGGACGATTGAGGAGTGAAGTGGAAGAGGAAGCTGCTGAGGTTTCCTACAGAGTAGCAGACCCCTCAGATGTGCTCGGAGTCCGGATACATTGTCCTTACCTGGAGAAAGAACTCGCGCCAGAGGAAATTTCTGCGCAAGTACTGAGAAGACTTGCATCTGATGCTGCAACGTACCTGTCAGCTGATGTAAAAAAAGCTGTGATCACAGTGCCAGCTTACTTTAATGACTCTCAGCGACAGGCCACAAAAGATGCTGGGGCGATTGCAGGTCTTGAAGTGCTACGAATAGTTAATGAACCCACTGCCGCTTCTTTGGCCTATGGCCTCGAGATGCGAGAGAATGAGACGATCTTGGTATTTGATTTGGGTGGAGGCACCTTTGATGTATCAGTTCTGGTTGTTGGAGGCGGAGTTTGTGAAGTGCTTGCCACCAGTGGTGACACAAAGCTGGGCGGTGACAACTTTGACAAATGCATAGTTGATTCTAGGCTTGCTTTCGAAGTCTTGCAGCATTTTTTTCTAGATTGGCACTATTTGCAGACTGACACAATTGCTGTTTGGATTGATACCTATGACTTATGACATGTCAAATGTATTCAAATGTGCATAGACTCAACAAGCAGATAGTTTCTCTAAGGATTGGCTGGCGAACAAGTTCGCATCCCGGGAGAGCATAGATCTTCGGAATGATCCACAGAGCTTGCAACGCCTGACAGAGGCTGCTGAAAAGGCCAAGATAGAGCTCTCAAGCTTACTCTTCACAACGCACCTTGGCGAAATCCGCGCAGTTTTTTTCCCCTTCAAAAAAACTACCTCAACGCTTCTTCTGGGGTAAGAAAGATGCCTTCAGCATGGATTTACTTTTTGAAGATGTTCGTGCAAGTCCAACGTGGCTTTCTGTAGGTTGTCACATGTTGTCACAATTCATTACTATCATTACTATTCATCAAATGGTTCCCCCAATTTCCCCCAAAAGATCTGAAGTTTGGAGAAAGTCAGGGTGGAGATCTGAGGATTTCTCTGCCCTTCATAGCTGTTGACGACTATGGCTCTCCTCTTCAGCTTGAGGAGGAGCTCAGTCGAAAGGAGTTCGAGAGCATTTGCGCTCCGTTGCTGGAAAGACTAAAGGACCCTGTGCAGAAAGCGCTCAAAGATGCTGGCTTAAGATACCAGGATCTGGATGAGGTGGTGTTGCTCGATTACACTCAATTGAACATAATTTAACCATATAATTGGTCCAAGGATGTCCAAGGCATGTTGTGATATTGACACACTGACACAAAAAAAGACACCGCATCACGCCGCATAAAAAACCGCATGCCACCAGTGATCTTTCCATTCGCCTGTCTGTCAGCCCAGGCTTGTTGGTGGTTCAACAAGAATGTGTGCTGTACAAGAGCTTGTCCGCAAATTAGTTGGTGGCAAGGAGTTGAATCAGAGTGTGTCTTGGCCTATGCAAGGCTATGGGCTATGTACCATTTTTGGGTTTATGGCTTCTTACTTATAACTCATGACAAATAGATATATACGATTCCATGGACTGCAAAGATGTGGTGGCACATACAACCATGCAGTTCGTCGCAGCCCTGGCATGGGAATTCATGGAGGCCTTTCAATGTCTAGGGCTTGTAGGGCTAGAGTCTAGAGGTGATCGAGATGCTAGAGGGGCTAGGGTTTTGTATAATATAATAATATGACTGAAATTCTCAAGAACCTCGGGGAGAGAGAGAGAGAGAGAGAGTGCAGGTGAATCCTGATGAAGTGGTTGCTATGGGAGCGGCAGTTCAAGCTGGAGTTCTCGCAGGGGAAGTTAAGGACGAAGATGGTGAGAGTGTAATGCATTGCATATTTTTTTGAGACCTGGCTCCACCGGATTCATGGTTCCCTTGTTTAGAGTCACTAGTCTTCTAAGCCGATTCTAAGCAAGGACCTGGTGCTGCTTGATGTGATTCCCTTATCTCTAGGAGTGGTCAGGACCACAGGTTTAAGAACTGATCAGCAAAGTCTTCCGACACAACAGCTGCATTTGATTCATTTGACAATTTTGACATCTGGAAATTCTGGAACCCTCCCTGAGTCAAACTTGGGACTCTGCAGATGCATCTCTCAGGCTACTCATGATGGCCTCAGCTCAGTTTTCCTTCCCCGGAACACTCGTGTGCCAGTGAGGAAGACCAAGGCCTGTACGACCATGCCTCATGACTCATGACTGACGCGCTGTACATGTCGAACTAACTGTACCTAAGTACTTCTGACTGCATCAGCACAACATTAGATCTACGTAATCTACATATATATAATATCTCTCTCTCTATATCTCTCTCTCTATATATATAATTATATATATATAATTATATATATACATATCTACAGTATTATACATATAGATATATCGCGTTATACGCAAGTGTCAGTAAGTGTCGTATTGAATGCCGCTCATTTGGTCAGCTTCCAAGCTTTTGGTGGCCTCACATCGCTACAGGTTTTCTCCACAGCCAAGGACAACCAGTCACTAGTGACTGCATGAAACTCAGAAACGTCGATTGATCTGAGTTTGAGGGCTTCACCGAGTTCTGGAAAACTCAGAAAGAACAAGAGCTGCAACACACAAGCAGAAAAGTGCAGAGTCATAGAACTCCACTGAACGCATGCTGGAATGTAAAGCAATTTCTATGTTGCCATGTTTCCAAGTGTTTCTACAGGGTGGATCTCATACTGAGGTAGAGGTTGTTCAGGGCGAATTCAAGAGAGCTTCAGAGAACAAAGAGCTTGGAGTGTTTCTTTTGGAAGGAGCCTGCGCTTTGTTGCACAAGTTGGCCATGATATCTGCAAGTCACGGTGACTACTGCACGGTATTTGCCTTTAGTGTATTAGAAGGTTTCACGTGGCAGGAATTGGCGCAGCTCCAGCGGGAATCCCTCAAATTGAGGCACATGGATGACATGGATGACATGGCATGGCAGTTTGACACTTTGGGCATTAGTGCAACGATGTGCAACGGCAAGTTTCGTGCTGAGAGGTGACATTTGATGTGGACAGCAATGGAATCCTCAGCGTTTGTGCCATGGACAAAGCAACACGTCAGGAGCTGTGGGCCAGAGATGTTTGTCGCTCGACATGGTCAGTTTATGCATGGCTTTGAAAGTGAGCAGTACAGTCAGTACAAATAACTACAAGATAACTACAAGATAACTACAAGATAACTACATGTACAGTCAGTGATAGTAACATGGGATAAGATTGGTGTGGGAAGACAGGAGAAACAAGTCACCATCTCCGGATCTTCGACACTGGCTCCAGAAGCTTGGATGCACTGAGGCCCTTTCCACATATTTTTCCATGGTTTGGAAACACGAAAGATGTTGAGATTTGAGTTTTTTTAAATCTCGGGCACATGTGCAGTGGGAAGTGTAGAAGTCTATGGCTTGCTTAGCACAGCTTTCACTTGGAACATGCTTCACTTTCTCATAGCTTTCTGGTAGTAGTGACTATGCCCTGAATCAGGAAGATGTGCAAGAAAAAGTGAAGGAGGCTGCTGTGCACTGTTGTGCACATGGCCATAGCGGCCATAGCATCTCCATTATCTTGGGTATCTTAGTACTCTCTGGTGCCACAAGCTTTGCGTGAGACTTGAAGGCCCGCCAGAAAGCTGAGGAGGAAGCTGCATATGTAGCAGTCAGAAGCCTGGGATATCTCTTTTGTTGCGATTGCTGCCACTTTCGTGTTGTGAGGTGACCATGGTGAAGAACGATGCAGAATCAGCTGCATTTGCAGTTGAGCGGCTCTTGAGGTCGGCTTTCATTGCAAGACACAGATCGAATGCAAGTTGAGACAACGGCAGCAAAAGCTTTGCGCGGCTGTGAATGTTTCAAAAGCAGCTCGCACTGCAGGGATCAATCCAAGAAGCTGAAACCAGCCAAGGTTGAGGCAATCCTGCTTGATCTGCTTGGGCTTCTGGATTATGCTTGATTTTTTCGTGGAATACCAGTGCAGCTGTATTGCCAAGCTCTTGAAAGAGATGCATCCCTTTTTGTACTAGACTATCTTGACCTACTTAATTGAGCGCAGCACAGGTCCTTGAATCAAAGCTTCTCCTGGCGAGAGACCTGCTAAAAGAAGAGCCAGTCAACACTGAACTTCTGAAGGAGGTCACCGAGGCTCCTTCACCAGCAACACGTTCAATTTTGACGTCAGTTTTGCCCACTTTCTTCATGTTTCTTTCATATGTTCAGGTTTTTCCCAATACCCTTTCTCTTTTTGTGTTGCTTAGCCGTTGCTTCACCTTGCTTCGTCTGAAAATGCCGTGTGTCAGAGAGGATCTTCGTACAGAAGTCAGGGACATCGTCAAGCGCAAGGCGAGGGTGCACAGCAGTTTTGCCAGCAGTGCGATCAAAGCATGAAGAAGTCTGAAGAAGCAGCGAAGAAGCACTCCAAACACTGTTGTGACATGTTGTGACTAGGTTGAGGAAGCTTATGATGTAGAACAAGGCCGGTCGCGGTTCGGGCCGATGCTGCACCTTCTCCGTCCCAGTTGTGCAGCGCCGGTTTCAAATTTGCATGTTGCAGTGTTTTTGCTGGAGATGAACGGGAAAGCAACTTTTGCAGGCAATGACACTGGCTCTCACGTTTTTTTTGCACACATTTGATGACAATGTGATCTGATGAGATTTTGCATGACAGGCTTTGTGGCCGGAGAGGAGGGTGAAGAGAAGAAGCGAAAGCGAGCAGCTTTGTAGCGGAATCAAGTGCTGGCTCACCCTGAACTGATACAGTGGCAGCAGGTAGGCACAATCTAACAAGAGAAGCCATTGAGCAAAGAAAACGCATGTTTTACTTTTGGTACCTGTTGGTCACTTTGGAACGCTTCCGGATCTCATTTTCGTAGAAGGATCTGTGAATGGTCCTCAACCCAGTGGTCTCACCCAACATTTTTCCCAGCTTCTGGCCGCGTTTGCGTTAAAAGAGCCTCTTTGCACGTTGATGTCTCGGTCCTTGATGGGAGCAACTCTTGCAAAGAATATGGGTGGAAACAGACCTTCAACAAATGCCTGAGAACGCTGCAACAAATGGCTTTAAGATCAAAGACGAGGATATCACTGATATCACTGTCAAATTCATGGCCAACAAGCCAACCTAGCCGGACCTAGCCAATGCGGCGAAGCCCTGTATCCCACTTGAACGCGAAAAACGTGGTAAGAATATGTAAAAATTATAAACTGGTCAAGTTGATGCAGGGTTCAGGAGTTAGTAAACACGTTGCAATTAGGGTCCGCAAAAGGCCTGCTGCGCACGTGCGAACTGCTCCAGACGAACGATTGCCTTGCGCTTTAACCGTCACTATTGTCGGATATCCTCGATGGAACAAACAACTTTGCGGTTGAAACGTTGCCCCTCTTTGAAGGAATCTTGCAAGAATATTCCGAATTGCGATTTTGAACGCGCAGTTCGCCCATCCGAGCATCAATTTCAAAGCCCTTCACAATTTTATTACAGTATATTCACGTGCCAATGAACGCATGGATTGAAACTTGTGCGAACGGACTTTCTGGACCTGCATTTCAGAAGGAGTAGGAGCATAGTGAGGGAAGAATTGCGGACATTCAGCCGACGGTAGACATGAACCGCTGTGTTTCACAAAAGGGACGTCACAAACGGAGTGCTGATAATTGGCCAGTAAACGTGCGAGCTGGGCCCCTGCTGACAAACGAAAGGTCGGGATCATGTATGCAGTAAGCGAAAAGTTGTGATTTTGCCAACTACAATCGACGTCATCACTGCGTTGGCAGCTGCAGGGGGAACTATTGCAATAGACCCAAACATGCAGTGAGAGGATACTCACTGAAAAATACCTTGGCGCGCTCTTCAAACCTCAATGATGGGTTCCTTCTGGTTGCTGTCTTGATATTCTTACTGATCCCTGCTCTGTTCTTTGTGCTCCTCTCTGATTGCAGGCCTCAACCAACCCTAACATTTCCGTTGGATAAACCGTTGGTGAAACACTAGTAAATAACAAATTGCGTCTCAGTGCAATTGACCTGAAAGAAATTGAGCAAGATCCTCCATATATCGCATCCTAATCCTTCTGTCACGGGAGCATGCTTCGAACTTGGATGTCCAGTAGCGGCGAGGCTTCCCAGCTAGACGTGGGCTAACGGGCGTCCACCTCAGAGATCCGCAGAGTACGTTTGATTCATCTGTTCGGAGGTAAACTACCAATATAGACACCCATTTTCCAAAGAGTGCCTAAACAGTAGTGAGACGTGTTTTAATGTGCTCGTTCCAATCATGCAGAGATGCCAGAATGGCGCCCTCAATCCAAATCTGTGGGAGGGCCAATGTGCAAAACAATTTTCGACATAACGCGTTCACCTGGTTCAAATCACCCTGGGACCTCCAACGGGAAAAAAAATATTGTAGTTCTTGTGTTTGCCTAAATCGCTAAGTTTTTTGTGTAAATGCCTATCTTGACAAGAATTATATACCTATTCCAATTGTTTGCATCCATTCTACAATTTTTTGGCCTGCCATTCTGGCACAGCAGTTTCTCTGCTATCAATTCGAACCATTAGCACTTGGAAAATAAACATGCATTGGGCAAATCAAGATTTGCTCCGCAGAACACAGAGGAGCTTTATGGCATCCTAAATGGATTTTGAAAGCGCAATGATTCGCAAATACCACAGAAGCCACCGAAAGACGCTTTTTGCGACAAGAACGCCCTGCAAAATCCCCGCAAACACCCTGCAAACGCCCGCAAACACCCGCAAATGCCCGCAATACGAGAAACGTGGTAATTCTTGTTGTTTTCCAATCATGGGAAGTGTTTTTTTCCCCAAGCAGTATGGCCACACTGAAGGGGTTCTTACGGGAAGTGTTAAGGCCCGGTGTTCAATTGAGGTGGTATCGGTAGCGTCCGGCATTTTCCGTGTAAATTTTCGCACAAAATGCCTCTTGTGACATGTCCATGTGCATTTCGAATGCGCAGGCTCGCAGAAGGTGTGCTTCCCGGTCTTGGGATCGGTCTTTCTCCTCAACATCCTCCTCCTCAACATCATCATCATCATCATCATCGTCATCATCATCTTCTTCTTCTTCCTCCTTCTCAACATCCACATCATCATCATTATCAACATCCATTTTTTCTTCTTCTTCGTCTTCTTCCTCCTCCTCTTCTTCTTCTTCTCATCATCATCATCATCATCATCATTATCATCACCATCATCATTATCATCGTCATCGTCACCATCATTATCATCACCATCATTTCCATCAAAATCATCATCATCATCATCATCATCGTCATCATCATCACCATCATCACCATCCTCCTTATCCTCCTCCTCATCATCACCGTCATCATCATCATCATCATCATCATCATCGTCACCATCACCATCATCATCACCATCCTCCTCATCATCATCGCCGTCATCATCATCATCATCATCATCGTCATCATCACCATTATCATCACCATCACTGTCATCACCACTATCATCATCACTATCATCATCACTATCATCAACACTATCATCATCATCATCATCACCATCACCATCACCATCAGCATCATCATCATCATCATCATCATCATCATCACCATCACCGCCTTCAGCATCAGCATCAGCATCAGCATCATCATCATCATCATCATCATCCTCATCCTCATCGTCATCGTCATCGTCATGATCATCCTCATCGTCAACATCATCAACAACATCACCATCATCTTCAAGGTCATCATCAACAGTAATAGCATCATCAGCATGATAATACACTCTCCTTTTACTCTCCCCGCACTGGTTGGGGTCTCTTGCCGGGATATTCTTTTCAGTCTTTCTGCTAGATGGGTTTGCTAGAAACTTGAAAATTCATACTCAAGCCATGTGGTTGTGCCGCTAGTATGCGTGGGTGAAGGGGAGAATATTGGTTTGGAAATGCAATGTGGGGCACCCAAGAAATTTGAAAATATATGCGCCCCAAAAACTCGACATGATTTTCTTTATTTCGCCATGATTTTCAGCAACACGCCGTGAACGACATATTTCTTTCGAAACGATATGGAATCATGAACGCCTAGAAGTATCTTGTCAAGGGAGGATCAAGGACTGTGGTGAACGGTGCGGTGCCCTGAACCAAACATGGCAATTGAGGTGGCAACAGCTTCAAAAACAGCAAACGGTCCTGCAAACGCACCGTCCGGTCACAAAGAACTGTTGCGTCTGGGGAATGGTACGTTTCCAGCGAACTACGACCAGAACGTTTCACACCGAGTCTGCAACCCACATAACAATTTGCGTCCAAAATCACATGTTTTCACCTGGATTTGTTCACCGTGTTTTGTTGTCAGATGCGCCGGAAGTTGAGATTCTTTTGCCAAAATAACTGTTTTCGATAAATTTAAGCAAAGACGATCCGGCCTTCAGCAAGCGCGTCCATAAAACAAACCAGCAGAAACATTGCCTCGCATACAGATCGGCCAAATTGCAAAAAAAACAGTTGCAATTTAAAAAATTATGAAATTCGGTAAGTGGTCCTGGAAACTCTTCTAAATTGGATTTGTTTGTTCCATGTCTACCCCACCCGCTCATAGCCCATTGGAGGATAACCGAGGGCTCAATCGCACCCTATATTTCACGCCGGCACCGATTGCAAAATCACAGCTCCGCGCAAATCGCTCTCCACACGCCCAGTTTGCTACCAATACAAGCACAATGAATGATCCAGACCAAATGTCCCAAACGCCATATTGTACCGAATGCCGTCCAAAGTTTGTCCCAAGTCACTCGGCCAAATGTGTTTGAAAGGTTTCAACTCACAACCCAAGTGTGCAAGTTGACAGCCAACAACTTGGCAATGACAATGTTAGCTCTCCTGTCACCAAACGTTCGTCCAATTGAAACCCTGAGCGAAAACCGTGTTGTTCTTGTGGTATCGCGTGGTTGGGTGAAGGACAGCTTCAACACGCGACAGAATCATGATGAATCATGTAAGTGTGTTTTTTTTTTAGCAACCGGGTGCTAGCAATTTGCCTGATGCTTGAAGACTTTGTGGTTTTTGCTGATTTTCGAAACATAACAATCTTTAGATTTTATCAAGGTTGTTACTGCCTTCTTCTCCTTCTCCTTCTTCTCCTCCTTCTCCTTCTCCTCCGGCAGCCTCGGACTACGCCCACAACTGCGAGCGCCAGATCTCAATGGGCACTGCCGGACCTCAACCGCGAGCTCGGGAGCTCAATGGGCACTGCCGATCTCAACCACGAGCGGGCACTGCTGGACTTCAACTGCGAACTCTGGATTTGAGTGGGGGACTGCTGGAGCCCAACCGCAAGTTCCAGAGCTCAGCGGGCACTGCCGGACCGTAGCCGCAAACGCGGCCTCACCGGCAAGCGCCAGATGTCAGAGCCAGATCTAAATGGTTTGCGGGACCCCAAGTGCAAGCGGAGGATTTCGCTTAGAATGTAAATAGAATGTCAGATAGAATGTCAGAAGAGATGTCATGAAAAATTTTTGATACAATGTCAGAGAGAAAGTCGAGAGAATATCAGACAGAATGCAAGAATAGACGGCCGGATAGAATGCCGGAGAGAATGCCGCAATCATTGCCAGAAAATATGCCAGATCACATTTCATGTCAAATAGAATGCCAGATAGAATGTCCGCATATGACTGTCATATCATGTGACTTACAGTATACAACTTATATACTTTAAATATGTCCGGATCGTTTGCCAAAAAATATGTTAGAATAATGTGTTGGGTTGGGGATCACTTGAAGAAAATAGATTTTGTTCTTTGGTGTTTTTCCTACTTTGTTCCTTCGTTTTTCTGTTTCTTTGCTTCTCCGCTTCTGTGTTTTGTTTTTCCCTGTGTTTTTGGCTTTCCATTTTTTTTTTCAGGCGGTTTTTCCCTACCAGCGTATTAAATTCCCAAAACATCTCTTGAGTCGGTTGGCAAATGAGACCACGAATTTGTAACAACCTGAAGCAAATTTTCCACCAACCCCAAATAAACCTTATGTAAACAAATGTGCCATCAACCAAAAAAAAAAACTTGCAACTTGAAACAACGCCCAAGTAAACCCCAAACCAGCTCTGAACAATTTGAGCTAACTTGAAACGAAACCCAAACAAATATCAACCCTACATGACCATGAAACCGATACCAAAGAAATCCCAAACTAACGCAAATCCAATTCTAAATAAACCCCATGCTAATCGTCATTCAACCCCACACCGGTTTTGCACCAATGGCCCATTTTTTTTACCAAATTTTAAATAAACAGGACACCAATCCTGAACAAAAATCAAACCAACACCAAATAAACGCTAGCCGCGAAACCAATTTCTGGCAAACGGTTAGCCAAACCTGAAACATTTTAAGTCACTTTCATAAAGCGACAACCAGGTAGTGCTAAATGAAATCTAGCCGGAAACACGCCCCAAACCAGCACCAAGTAAACTTCAAAGTAACCCGAAAGAATTTTTACCACGCCAGGTTGGAAATCGAACGTGTCAAATACGGACTTTTTTTTTTCACACATAGGGATCATGCCAATCATGTGCGGCCTAATGTTTTATTTTTTTTTCGTGGCAGTGTGGGTGTAAAGGTGACACCTAGGGCGTTTTGTGTTTTTTTTTTGAAGGGTGTGATTTTTTAAAACATATTTGCGTTTAAAACGATTTCAGCGAACGACTCTTTTGGGAAGTTTTCGTGCCCGAGACCACAACGCTAGCGCATGTTGCGGGTGATTTTCTTGTTCTGGCTGAGTAAACTTTTTCGTTGTTTCGAACAGGGCAACTCCAACAACATTCCTTTCCCATCGCCGATGCCATGTGGTTTCCACATCAACATTCAAAATGGATAGATTTCTGAGTTTCCAAACCTGTATTCAAAACGGATGAAATGATAATTTTATGACGTGACACTTTGGAAGGCAAATGAACGCGCAACAATCTCCAGCAGGTATCGATTTTTTGTTCTGCTTCGCTTTGTTTTGCACCCGTTCGAATTTAAAACGAAAGTCCTTGAAGGACATGAAGCAAAGACGTCAACAATTCAGCTGACAACGTCACAACTGCAGAATGATGCAAAATGCATTCGGGGGACCAGGCCACTCCGGAGATTGCGCTGTTCTATCTAAATCGCGCACGAAACAACGTGCACGTAATGAAATGGTGTCAATTTTGTATCCCATTTCCTGGTATGGGCGTCCCGGCCGCCCCGCATAGGACGCCGAGTAAAATGCAATGCCAATCATGTCGGAGGTGCCAAGTCAAAACATGTTGGTGCGACCCAGATTGACTGGCAATGTTTCCAGCGAAACAGTGTCGTTGTTTAGTTTAGTAGTTTGACGATGTATCACTTTGATAAACGTGTAATGCTGCGTTCAGCTGCTGTTTCATACGAGACATGGTATCTCTTTAACATTCATCGTGCATACGGGCCCATCCGGTAATTTATTTGAACATATTTTGTTGTAATGCATCCATTTGTATGAGGTCCGCTTGTTGCGATGACGTTTGCAGTAACCCTGGCCACGGCATCGAACAACCGCAAACGCAATTTGATAAAAAACATGTCCGAGAGCAGGCTTGAACTGATTAAATGTGGCCAATGCAAGTTGCACTCGATGTTGGGACACAATATAACTTTGCATTGTCAGATTTCCAAACTATTTTTTTTGTCAAAACATTTGTGATCATTTGTGAACATCCTCTTCGGAAGACACTTTCACGTCTTCGCGGCGATGTTCACCGCCGCAGGCACACGAACTAACGGCACATGTATTTTTTTCCGCGCCTCTTTTACTCTGATCCTGCGCGTGCGAAGGGCCCGCTTCCCCGTTTTACTAATACGTGGCAGTTGGCCCGCACCCGACGACAAGTGGAAGGGAGTCGGGATGGGTCTGGCGGAAAGTCGAAGCGTGTGTCCGCGAAGAGCTCCGGCAGGTCAGGGGCCGTGCTGGCCAGGGAGTCGCCACGCGCAGGTAGTTCCAGCAAGGACGTGCCCAACGCCCGCTGCGCAGCAATGGCAATGATGCCTGACCAGCCCGCAAACCATGCCGCATTTGCCGCCGGGCGGAGCCATGAAGGGTTTTCTTGGACGCGTTGGTGGGCGAACCGGCAGCGGAAATTTTAATTCTCGAAGCATTGGCAGCATTGAACCAGGTATAATTCCACATTTTGCGAGGTTTCTGACGAAATATAACATCCACCACGTGAAGACGTTGAATGACGTTGGAAGAAAATTTGAATGAATATATATAAAATGGGGCCGCCAGCGAAACTTGTATTTGTGAAAGGTTTTTTTGCTCCAAAGTTAACGCCTTGATTTGTGAGTTTTTGTGTCCGTGATAGCGTAGCGACCCCAAAACGCAGGTTGAAGAGTGCAAAGCCGAGCAAGCAGATCGCCTTGTGTGACCCGCGTTGGATTGGAAATGGTTTGCCATGGTTTGCTGGATCCTAGCGTGGGTTTGATTGTGGTATAATACACCTCGGTTACGCAGAGTTCGGAACAACGAGCCGTCCTCAATCTTACCAAGTGATTTTCTCAAATCCAAACTTCCCATCCAGATACCTAGGCCCCATTTCCTAAGATGTTTCCGTGGAAAAAAATATATTATTGCATGTTCAAGAGATAAATCCGGTCAGAACCCTTAGTGGTCAAAACCTTGGGTCGTTTGCGTACTTCTCTTCGCAAACGACCCCGTGGCAAAGTAGAGAATTTTTTTTAATGTGATCCGGAGGGCAGCCACCGGCCTCCTTAAGGCCGGGTCCCCACATTTAAAAAAAATATTGATATTGTATGACGCCATTCCGGCTCAACATGCAGTGACGCATTGTGACGTGCAAACCGAAAAATGAAGGACCAGTCGGACATAGTCGGACAATGATGTTGAAACCGAAATACAAAGTGAATTAATGCAGAGGTACATGAATATCTCAATGGCTGAGGTGAGCGATCTTGCACGACCCTGTTTTCCTTTATTTATTGAGTATTGGGGAACTTCACACGTACAGAAATAAGGAGTAATAAGGTCGACTCGAGTTGACCTTATTTTCGTTCGTATGCGCGCGCGTTGACAATGGACGTGCAAACGCAAGCACGCACGCGCACACGTCCGTGCACTTGTACGCACACGTCCGTTCACTTGTTCGCCTTACGTTCGTCACCACGTCCGTTAGCCACTCTTACCCCCTACGTCCACTGCGTCCCTTGGAACTATTCAAAAAATGTTCACGCCTCAAAAAAAATACCTCAACACGGTTTTATCGTTTTAGGTCTTGACTGGATGAAACCAGGAGTGGCACGGCAATGTTTGTCCCCGCGGCACATCCTTCCTAGCCATTTGTCGCGCAGTTTTCATGGTAGTGATGCTTTGTTACGCTTTGTTGACTCATGCGTCAAGGAGGGTTGCAAAATATTGTCGCTAGTTGCGCAGTTGTAGTTTCATGTGTGCCGCGCCTTGATGCGCCTTGTGTCAAGTAAATTTAAGCAACACAGTACCAGGTCCTTGGGCACAAAAACTAATCCTTCGGCATTTCCTCCCTCATTCATCCACATTTTTGATGGATATGCTCGCATCTTCTCCAGCGTAAACGGGGCATTATTGTGACATACACTATACCAACCGATGCATCAACCAAACCATCCCTTACTTGACGTTGAAATGGATAGTGCCTATCAAAAATTCAGCAAATTCCAAAGCTTCACGACGCCCAACGCATCTTAAAAAACGAGACAAAATCGCATTTTTCAATGTTGGCGATGTGGTGAAAAGTGTGTCATATTTCGTCTAAGGCATCGCCACGTATGCAAATTCCAAGTTTCGTATCGTAATCACCGGCATGGAGGCGTATCCGATTTGTCATTCCATGATGAACAGCGTCATCGAGAATGAACCGAAATTGATAACATGCTATACACATCGAATTTCCGCATTCTCACGAGCAAAGTGGTTCCAGGCGAAATTTTTTAATCTCAAATTTGAACGTTACATTCCCTAGGAAACGCGTGGCTCCCTGTTTCCCGTCCCAGTTTTTCTACGTCCCCCCCCTTCTCGGTTCAACAACTCCTCGCCGTTTTCGCACAGGTTTCGTGCCAAAATATTTAGGTTCCAAGTTGGGTTCCAGGTTGATTTGTTAAGGGGAGGCTCGGCAGTTAAGATATTTTTAACCTACTGGGTCCAAGGAGCGCCCGTTTAGGTTCCAAGTTGGGTTCCAGGTTGGTTTGTTTCGGGGAGGCTCGGCATCTGCAAACATACAACAGTGTGATACAGTGTGTTAAGATATTTTTTACCTACTGGGGAGCGCCCGTTTAGGTTCCAAGTTGGGTTCCAGGTTCGTTTGTTTCGGGGGGCTCCGCCTCTGCAAACATACCGCGGGTCCAAGGGGTGCCCATTTAGGTGCTAAGTTGGGTTCCAGATTCCAGGTTGGTTTGTTTCGGGGAGGCACGGCCTAAATGCAATTAAATGTAATGCAAAAGAGACCGTTTTTTTTTTTTTTGTTTTTGTTTTTATTTTTGAAAACCAAACTTAATGCACATATACGAAAGGAGACAAAAATACTGATGATAAGAATCTTATTGTCTGTATCGTTTTTTTTTCCACTGTACCATTTCTCAGTAAGGTCCTCCCTGGCCGCCAAAGCGACGGGGAGACACAACGGGTTCCAAGTTGGGGTATGTTGGGGTCCAGGTTGACACCAGGGGAATCACAATGTTGTGGTACCCCGTTGCTCATCGTTGGTCCCCGTTGTGGTTACCCCATGTTGCTCCGGCCCCGAAGGGCTCGCCAAAACAGAAAAAAACGACCGTTTTTTACGGGTCCTTGGAGGCCGTGGGTGCAGAGGTTCACCTCACCATCCTAACATTCTTTTGGCCTGTGCCCTGACATTCGGCTTGAAATTATATCTGGCACCTATTCTGACATTTTATCCGGGCCACATGTGCGCCCAGGCTAAGCGGGCATTTTTTATAGCAGAAACATTGGCATTCGACTTGGCATTCTCCTTAGCCCCTCGTGTGGCATCTGGCAAAATTTTGACATCTTCCCTGGCATTCATGTTAAATTTATTTTGCAATGTTTTTGACATTCTATTTCGTATATTTTGGCACAACTTTGATATTTTAGTTGACATCCTTTCTGGTTTTGTATTGCGTTTATATTCCGGCTTTCAATTTGACATTTTGTTTGGCATCTATATAGTGGTATAGCTGCAGACTGTACGCCATAGTGCGTGCAACCTCGGTGTTGATGGACGCAGGCGGCTTTCAAAACGTGCTAAGCAGGAGCCGCGCGAAAACGAACCGCGTCAATTTGAAACTAGGTGACCGCCGCTGGAGACGTTGCAAGCTGCGTTGACGCAACGTGCTGAAACCGAACCGCTCAAAAACGAACTTTGTCGATCTGAAATCAGGTACTGGTGCTGCTGCGCGCGTGGACTCTTGGACGCAACGTGCTAGCTGTGCCAACTTGAAATCAAAGGACGACCGCTGGAGACAATGCGGACCTTGTTGGCACAAGAAAGCAAAACGGATGAGCGCGCCACTCAACACCAATGCGGTCACAGAAGTGGCGACCTGTCTAAAAAATTAATACCGTATACCTCACCCCTGGATATGTACTTGATGTCGCCGTGCCGGAGGGTGATCAAAGACGATGTCAGAATTGACCAAAACTGAACATGGCCCTTATTCGTTGCGTGCAAATAAGTGCATCACTATATATATATATTATGTGTGTTCACAACACGCGCAATATAATACTTTTTCAAGGTCAGTTCCTCGCTTAGCCCTACGTTTTTTCTCGCTTAGGACTACCTTTGTGATATATGATTACAGTATCAATAGAAACGTATATAGATCTATTTGAACATGACTTCGCCCTGGTTGAAACCCCCCAAGCCCTCGCCAATCACACCAACACCGAAGGCAACGAACCAACTTTCAGCCAACTTCTTGCGGAAGCACCCCCCCCAAACCCCCCAGCCAGCCGGCTCCCACCACAGTAAGCACCCAAGTCCCCACAAGGGTTTGGATTTATGCCCTCCCTAAAGCACATCTGGAGGCTGGCCAGTATAAAACAGTCAGCAGGGAAAGCTGGACCTCATGCGGAAAAGGTGCGGAGGAAAAAAAAACATGACTTCAACAAACTTGTACGTGTGTGATAGAGATGATCATAAGGACATTGTCATTCAATCATATGAATAAGAAGATGTTACAACGTATCAGGACTGTATTTCCAGCGCCCTGACGGAGAGTTTAGAACGTATCGGGAACATTTTGCAAGTTACTTGAGGAATACAATACAACGTCTTAGGAACGTTTTGCATGTTACTGGACGAAGATATTACAACATACCACGAACATCATTCAAGGTTCTTGAAGAAGCCGTGACAACGTGCCAGGAACGGCTTGCAAGTTACTTGCAGAAAATTTCGCAACGTATCAGGAACGTGTTGCAAGTCACCTGAAGAAAATGTTACAACATGTTTAAACTCTTCTTCAACTAACTTGACAGATGTTCCTGATACATTGTAACATCTTCTACAAGTGACTTGCTACACGTTCCCGATACGTTGCGAAATTTTCTGCAAGTAATTTTTTTAGTAATTTGCACGACGTTCCTGGCACGTTGTCAAATCTTCTTCAAGTAGTTTGAATGATGTTCCTGATATGTTGTAACATCTTCGTCAAGTAACATGCAAGACGTTCCTGATACGTTGCAACAACTTCCTACTTGTAAGTCACTTGCGAGACATTCCTGATACGTTGTAAACTCTTCTTCAAGTAACTTGCCAGATGTTCCTGATACGTTGTAACATCTTCTTGTAGTGACTTCCCACACATTCCTGATACGTTGTGAAATCTTTTGCCAGTAACTTGCACGACGTTCCTGGCACGTTGTCACATCTTCTTCATGTAAGTTGAATGATGTTCGTTATATGTTGTAGCATCTTCGTCAAGTAACGTGCAATACGTTCCTGATACTTGCAACATCATCCACCTTGTAAGTAACTTGCACGACCTTCCTGATGGAAATTACTTACAAGTAGGAAGATGTTGCAAGTATCAGAAACGTCTTGCATGTTACTTGACGAAGATGTTACAACATATGAGGAACATCATTCAAGGTTCTTGAAGAAGATGTGACAACGTATCAGGAACGTCCCTAAACCCACCCCATGTCCCAGTCCCATGTCCCCAAGTGTCCCCTAAACCCACCCCAAGTGTCCCCAAGTGTTAACCTAAAGGTCGGTATCCGATGGAGTTGGTTCCCTAAAACCACTCCATGTCCCAGCCTCGTGTCCCCAAGTGTCCCCTAAACCCACCCCAAGTGTCCCCAAGTGTCCCCTAAACCCACCCCCAGTGTCCCCAAGTGTCCCCTAAACCCACCCCAAGTGTCCCCAAGTGTTAACCTAAAGGTTTGTGTCCCATGGCGTTAGCCCTGAAGTCAACATCAAAAAATGTCGTCCTAAGTGAGTGGAAAAGTCGTCCTAAGTGAGCTTTGGGCCCTTTTTCAACATAGGCACCGCGCACATCGAACCTTGCCTATGTCGAACGGGCCATAAATCTAGGAAATCATCATGTGTTGATCTAATGAAACCCGTGATGTTTCCTACAAGATTCTTTGACGTGACACGTCCGGACGGGTTCCTTGCCGCAACACTGCTTTGTCAAGACAGATTCAGGCGCCATCGGCGCGACATTGCCTTGGGGTTGGGTTTGGGTGGAATGGGATAATAACCCTCATGTTGGTTTGTGTGCCAATGTAAAAAAACCGTCTTCTTAGTTCTTTGGATGCAGGCGCTTGGCAAGCACAGCGGGTAGATCATATTGGATCGCCCCCAGCAGGACGCACAAATAAGAAACACAGGTCCGAAGTTATGTGTGCAGACGCGAAGACCCGGAGGTAAATTTGAGGTAAACAATTGGAATCGTGTTGGCCCCCAAATAGATGAAAATGCAAATGAAGGCACCAACCTTGTGGGGCGCGCTGCCAAACATGCGATATATGGTAAGTGCACTGGACCTTCGTATGCATGAAACAGTGTTCCAGGCATGTGTGAATATTTCACAACAACAGTTTTCAGCTGACCAAAGTTAACCATAGGATTTGTGTTTTGACTTGACCCCTGTTGCAAGCAAACTGCGTCCTGAACAAAACATACCGATTGAGGGGGGACATAATGCTTGCTCAACGCACTGCGTGTTGCCAGAAAAAATGGCCACATTATCTGTCAGACGAGTCCATAGCGATTCGCAACAAGATTTCGTAAACACCAATAATGTCCATGATTTGCACCGTGTTGGCACAGCATTTCCGTTGCCATTCAGAGTGCGTGGAGGCATCCGGTGCCCAAGACGGAGCATGCAGCTGCAGCCACAAAAATAATTTTCGTTGCCGCCCGACATTTTTTTCTGACCAGAAATCATGGCAGCAGAGTAGAATTTACGAATGTTTCACGCACCCGCGCCAAAACCAAATTTTGAAACGCTTTGCAAGACGAAATCTATCAAAAAAATGGCCTGTGCCAAAGACAGCAAGGACTTGTGGCCACAGCGTTGGCACAACCATTTTACTATTTTCATTGCGATGTTCATGGTAAAAATTGTAAGGCTGGCACCATGTTCTCATGCCCTAGCTGCATTGCGATTTGCGCTATCGATCGTCGATAAGACATTTGAAAACTGAAAGGCATGCCGTTTCAAAATAGTATATAATGGTTGCGGGCAAATCAAATTTTACTGTGGTTTGTGTGGCTTATGAATGGACGTGGGGGTGCAGTGGCCGAAGCAATCAGAATACTACATGGCAATGGCAGTAGGAAGGCTGTGTGAGGGAACAATGATCTTTATCACCAGAGGGAGCAGTTTGCGCAGAATTGGGCAGTTCCACAAATGTTTTTCAGCCATTTCGGATCAATTGAAGGTGAAGTGCGGTCAACAAACGCGCTGTGACGCACCGGATTTTTTCCCATATTGGTGTCGCACCAATTTCAAAATAGGGTTGGATCAAGCATGTGCTAATAGAATTTTGCAGGTTCATCCGCAGTCACCAAACCAACGTTTTTAAGCAGTACTGTGATTAAATGTGCGTTCCTAGTTAGAGTGGCCGCAGCGGGTATGTGGCATGATGGGTGGGGGTGAACCTTTGTTGCCTCCTAGCCGGAAGGCAAAACCCAGAAGTGTATTTGGTTACTGGCAACTTGGCATGCAGAAGTGTCCTGCAGAGTGTGGTGCGAACACGGTGTTGCTAAAATTTTTCTGCGTGCCATGACCTTAACCAACCCAATTCATAGTGTGACTGCTCCACTGCTAAGGCCTACTTGGTCAGAGTGCGTCCCATTGAATGGAGAAACAGGTTCTGTGGACTCAGTGCGTACCTTGCCATGGTCAAAAGCGTGTAACTGAATTATTTCAAATGCAGCATTCCCAATCCCCTCTATACGTGTCAAGTAGTTCAAAGGAATCATCTGATCAATTCAAGGCCACATGATGTGGGGTGTTGCTCGGTAGATTCATTCTAGATTCCATTCATTCTGAAATACTCCCCCTGGGTGTTTCGAGACATTGTGCCTTACAATTTTGCACAAGTTGGCTGCGCATGTACATTTGAAAAATAATGAGTTACAACCTCAAGCTACTGTAGCCCTCACATTTTCACGAAAGGTAGCCTCCTAGCGGGCTACCTTGAGTTTTACTTTGCGAAGCAGAGGGGCGGGCTGGACCCCTTATCCTTGAACGACCAGGAGAAAGGGACCACCCCCTCCCCCCCCCCAAAGGGAACTCTCGCCATATGCCTGGTGAGTCTCTTCACGCAGCAGCCCCTTCGCAGTGTCTCGTCATCATCATCATCAACATCATCATCATCATCCTCCTCCTCATCACCATCATCATTCGACTTGACATTCGGATTTTTCGACATCCATTTTCCAAGTACCCAACGGTGCGATGAAAGTGACAGGTTCGAGCATCCATAGGTAC
>Ga0126342_10002665_pt1:7500-28293 | contig 28293 bp, 27 predicted proteins | sample Cyp1metagenome_FD_92528 | JGI IMG/M metagenome (GOLD analysis project Ga0126342, IMG submission 92528) | Coral microbial communities from Lord Howe Island, Old Settlement Bay, Australia - Cyphastrea 1 metagenome | ecosystem: Host-associated > Invertebrates > Cnidaria > Coral ... | reverse complement strand
GACGTTTTTTTTTGGGCACCTCCTAGCCGAGATTTTTGGAGCAATTTCCTTGTGCTCGTTTTGAAAGGGTAGGTTAAAGGAAAATCATTTATCTGCTGTTACTGGGCGGGGGGTAGATCGAAGTTATATCCCATTAATATGTTGGTTCATCCCTTTTAAACCAGGTCACCAGGTCATTCCGCACCCTGATCTTTCGTCAGAAAGTAGTTGGAAGCTACGCTCGCTAAGAGCCCGCTGAAAAACCGTGGGGGTTACATATTCCCTACCTGGGTAGGATCAAACCACGAAGTATGGTTTTTTCGACTGTAGATCTAGCATCAAATCATGGTGGCTGGCTAGTTGTAAATCAACTTGCCCATCAGAAATCAACCATGAGGACCATAAATCACCCACAGTTTGCTGCCTAAGTCACATTTGTTTGGCGGATCGGATATGATAACCCCATCATTTGCCGACTTTATCAAAATCCCATGCCATGAAAATCATGACATCAGCAATAAAATCAAGTTCACATCAACTATGAATCCATATTCTCAACCATAAACCCACATTTTCTCAACCATAAACCCACCATAAACCCACTATTTTTGATTTCCATAAACCAAGGCTGGCAACGTGCCACTCCCCACTCCCCACTCGCCTTGGTTCAGGCCGGTGGTGGAGCGCTTCCCATCGCCATCTAAGGGGAAGTCCAAACCTGGCGAGTTGTGTAATTAAATACCTGGCAGGTGAAAGCGATAATTTTGGATTATTTTGGATACCTTTTGGATACCTTCTCATAGTTTTTGTTGGAGATGGATCTTCTTATAGACAGTTTTTGAAAACGGATCAGGATCTTCTGGAAAGGCATTTTTTTCCAAAAATGGATAGCTTCCTAAAAATGGAGAATTTCTTTTTCGAAAAATCACCGTCTACACCTTGTGTTTACTTCCTTTGAGGCTCATCCCAGTAGCTCACCGGCTAAGAAATGGTGTCTTTTTCCCCGGTTTTTTCAACGGGACAAGCCTACGCGAATTCACTGTACAACCAGGGTTTTGTGTCGAACTCAAGATGGAACCTCCTGTGCCGATAGCGTTTTCTCAGTTGATGCACAGAATTTAAGGTGTGGTTATTAATTGGGAATACAACGAATTCTGGTTGGTGGTTGACCTACCCCTCTAAAAAATATTAAAGTCAGTTGGGATGATGACATTCCCAATATATGGAAAAATGAAATTCATGTTCCAAACCACCAACTAGAATTGGCTCATGGATTTATAAACCAACTGATAACTGGCGGGGGTCTCAAAATGCAGGTGATGAAATTACGGATAAATGATGTCATTTATCATCCATTATAATTCATTTAGAGAAGCGCACTATACTAAAATGATTCATTCCAAATTTCCATTGCCTCAAAAATTATTAGCACTCAGATTACGATCCAAAACCGTAAAATGCAAGTGGTGAACACATTGGAACCCGGAGTGTTCATGCTGGTTGTTCAATTCATTCAATGGGAATTCCAGGATCCTAAAATGGAGGTACTGTACCATATAAGGCCATCTTTTGTGGTGATATTCCCTTACAGAGGCCTTGTATAGGTCTTATATATGGTAGGTACCTCCAATTTAGGATCCTGAAATGGCCATTGATTCATGTAACGACCAACATGTCTCCCAGTACGAACAAAAGAGGCCGGGATCGGCCTAGCGCCTAACACCAAGACATTAGTGAAATGACATTCCCAACAGAGTAGGGGGGATATGGCAGTGTGTCAAAACCCTTGTACCCCTGGTGAACATCAAAATAGCTGGTGAATGGATGTTCATCCCCCTAAAAATGGTACTTATAGGTATTGACCCATAGCCATATCAACTACACCATACCACCATGATTGGGACATAACTTGATTCCAGTCACAATTTGTGCATCACATCTTCAGGAGAAAAAAAAACCAGTGGGCACGATCAACAGTGCATGGGGGGATAACCCAATTCATAATCGATAAATAATATATGATCCGTAATTGGCCTAGATTAATAGGTTTCATCTTGCGAATTTCGCTGCTTCAAGTTCTCTTTTGGTTGGGGGAGGTTGGGGGTCAAAACCCTGGTACCCTTGTGCTCTGGTTGGTTAAACCCCCAGAAGACTCTCACTTGTTTGATGATTCAATCCCATTTTCTGTTGCAATCCTGTTACCCTCCGGTAATCAAACGTGGCTAGCTGGAAAAACCCTCATTTAGTTCCATGATTTTCCCGGCTAGAAACATCCATTTATGGCTGATTTTCCAGCAAGCCATGTTTGACTACCAGGGGGTAAATCTCAAAAAGAACAAAAAAAAGAACCACCAAACCAAACAAACTACAAATCACTACCAGGAGGCAAATCTCAATCAAATCAACAATGTCCTTTTGGTAAAAATAGAGGGGCTGGTTTGGTATATCATCTATCATCAAACAAACCTGTTGTTAAAGGGTAAACAAACCCCTCTATTAATCAACCAACCAATGGGAATTTGGGACATCTATGAATCAAATCCCCATTAAACCACCAAAAAGAACCACCTCACTCCATCCCTTTCACCTGTATCACTCTCCGCCATAGCGGAAGTCGAAAAAAACGTCGCGTCTTTTGAAGCCAATGGCTATCAAAAGCTGCAGAAACTTACGCCGAAGCGCCGAAGGGGGCCATAGAAAATCAAAAATCATCAGCAAATCCAGGGCAAAGTTACGTAAAGTGGACTGAGTCTTGGATTGATGGTACAATGTTGGGCCCCCGAACGATAGCTAAGTTGGGGGTGATATAACTCCAATAACTATGGTTTATAAACCCATAACTGGGGGGGGGCCACATTGTAGATATATCAAGCTGGTTAGAGGAGGTTATAGTGACCAACTTACAACTCTTGCGGTCTTCCTGAGAGATATACTGGGAATATCCTGGAAAATTGATATAACCAAGAAGAAAAGTGCTTGTCGAACCAAAAAAAGGTCAAAGAAAACGCACAATTCCAATCGATAGTTATTCTGGTTGGTGGTTGCAACCCCTCTAAAAAATATGAATAGTCAGTTGGGAGTATTATTCCCAATATATGGAAAAATAAAAATCATGTTCCAAACCACCAACCAGTATTGGATTTATAAAATTGGTTTATCCAATAACTATGGTTTATAAATCCAATAAACCCATGGAAAATGGCTGTGTCCTATATTCACATGGCCAGTTTTGGGTCGGAACCATGAATCTAAACCAACCGGAAAGATCCCTCGGTAATCCCGTGGTTGGTGATCTTTTTCTAGCCATGAAAAATACACCGTTTTCCCATCTCATTATCTTGGTTGGTTAGTGCATATTCCTCGTATGGGTTATAATAATTTGTATATACCTATAATTAATAATCCCCACTAAAGCAGTTAGTACAGTTAGTATAACCCCCTAAACCCCCTATGTTCAAACATCAACAGAAGTATTTTCAGTGGCACAATCGATGGCAATTTGCTATTGACAAGAGGTGACGATGGCTTCTGCTTCGCAAACAATTGGCTTCTAAGGTCAACACAAACAAAAATGTGCGCCATATTTGCAATCCTTTTCTTCAGATCATGAGAAAGCTATCAGCAAAGCAAAGCTACCGGAATGCTATCAATACTGATTGGTTGTTTCAACACATCCAAAGCACATTTGTCTCTGTTGGGCACAAATGTTTGAGACCATCAACCACTTTTTCGCTCTATATTCCTATTTGTATGGCTAATCTTTCTACTTCATTCTTGGTAAACCCCGTATTGATTGTTGGAAATCATCTAGTTTAAGACAAAGCAAATCTAAAGCAGAAAGGATCAAATGAGAAGAAACCATAAATCTAGACGTGGATAAACCAGTTTCACTGATCAAAGACTGTTCAAAGACTATACCCATTGTATACATGTGTATACATCATATTTCGTGAGTCCACATCCTTTTGATGCTTCATCAAAATCATCCCACTGAACCACCATGGTCCATGGTTCTCCCAAGAACCAAAACTATCATCCCAACTAACAGAGATCCTGCTAAGGTCCGAAGCTTCGAAGACTGCTTTCCCCTTAAAAAAATGGTAAAATTCTCAGGGTCTGTCAACTGCACAACCTCGCGCGAGCCGCCATGCCCCGCCTGCCGCAACCTGGAGACATTCTCAGTCACAAACGTGGTTTATGAAGGCTTTGTGGTGGTGAAACGCCATCCCGAAATTGGGATCATATAGATATCTAATGATATCTAATGTCAACCCTGGATGAATAAACCCCGTAAAAACGGCTGTTTAATTGGGAGGGTACCATCAAAAAAGTATCAAATAGTGACTATTGGAGGAGTACCCCAATTAATAAACCATGGTTTACAGGATGGGCCCCCCCAGTTATAAGTTGGTTTATAAACCATGAAATAATCCCCATTAACTATAGTTATATCTACCATAAACCATTGTTAAACCACTTATAAACCAACTTAGCTATCTTGGGGGCCCCACCCTGTAGTCTCATCCGGGGTTGACATTCTTAGCCAAGAACCTACCTGGCACTTTAAGTAAAGGTCATCTCTGATGGTTCAAGAAAACGGTAGCTAAACGCCATCCCTGAATCCATGGGTGACTCCCGAAATCAGGGGCTCCCCGGGACAGTTTTCGGATGAGGAGGTGTTCATGGGTTTTCATGGCTTTCCCCATTAAAAAATGTAGGTTTTCATGGGTTTTCATGGGGGAAACCCCCCTAAATTTGCTTGAAATCCCATTAAATCACCATTAAATCCCATAGGATGCATAGCATTTAGATCGCTTGTGGAGAAAAACCCTCTGGGGTTTATGTAGTGTCACCTAGGAAATTCCGGTTCTAGCCTTGGCATAAACTCTGTCTCCATGAGGATAGAAAAGTGATTATATATAGATATATATGCCTGCAACCATCATGGGGGCATCCAAAAGCGAAGATATAAAACTGATATGCCAGCAACAAAAAAGGGCAATTTACAGTGATGGCATTTAATTGGACTTACTAGCAATCAAACTTGGCTGCCTTGAAATCCACTATAAATGGAGGTTTAGTTCGCTGGGAGCATTATCGAACATGCTTGGGGCGTGCAGTTCGAATTACTAATGAATATAAGCACGGTGGAAACCTCCAAAAGTTGTGATATAACCCCATACGCCTATAATTCTATAACTATCTATAACATTCTATAACTATGGTTATATAGCCACTTATACCCTCCGGCAACCAAACATGGCAATGGAAAATCCACTACTTAGTTTGATGATTTTCCTATTAAAACCTGAATGGGTACCCAAGCCCTGGTCCTCTGTTGCTGAAGGGAAGGATGCATCCTGCCTGCCAGAAAACCCAGCATATTTTGGTGGCAAAAATGGTGGAACCATAGTCGTCACCATAGGTTTCAATACTAAGTCATGGTCTAATAACCTGGATGTTAGGTACAGAGACCTCCATTTCGGATCATTTTGGTCTTTGGCAAAAGGTCGAGGCGGAAAGGGTTTCGGAAACCTGGAAATAACGGAGACATCATCGAACGTTCACATCCTAAAAAAAACGACTGTTCGGCGCCTCTTGGGGGGGACCTCTACAAAAAATGTCAACATCAATCCTTCCAATGTTTTTTGGATGTTGACTCATCAGGATTGGGATGCTAAAAAAAATCTTTAAAGTGACGTCAAGACTTCACCAGTTCATGCTCAGATCACGATTTGAAGCCAGAAGACCATCGTATGGCTAACAACCTGTACTTATCAATAGGGATGTCAACCTATCAATAGGGATGGTCCATACAGATCATGTTCATAGTAGGGAAACCTATCAACATCTATCATCTATCATCAAACAAACCTGTTTTTAAAATTTGTTAAAGGGGTTTCTTGTAACCCCTCTAATAATCAACCAACCAGTGGGAATTTGGGACATCATTGCACTAGTTGGTTGATACGGAAATCCCTATGGCTACTTGATCAGTTTAGCAAGGTGGTACAACTCCTGAAAAAACACCAGATCAACTGGGGCACCCGGCCTGTTTTTTGCGTTTACACAAAACGATGGAAAATCACGATGTTTAATGGGAAAATCCACTATTTCTATGAAAAAATAACGATTTTTAATGGGTCAATCATGGTAAATCCACGATTTCTATGGCCATGTTCAATAGCAAACTGTGAGAGTACCGGTATTTTGTTCATGGCTCATGTCGTGTCCGACCCATTCTGATGGTGATTTCACCCAGTGGATGGTGAAATGACCATCTGGTTGCTGGTCAATTCCATGTTTCCCCAGTTATTGTTGGTGGTTATATAAATATATATATGGTTTATAACTCCAATAACTATGGTTTATAGGTGATATATCTATAATTCTATAGTTAATGGGGGGTATAAACCAATTTATATACTGGTTGGTGGTGCAAGAACCATCTTGAAAAATCATGGAGTTCGTCAATGGGGTTGGGATGGCATCCCATATATGAAATGGAAGTCATAAAATTCATGTTTGAAACCACCAACCAGTGATGGGCTTTATAAACCAATAAACATACCCTCTGGTAATTTAACATAGCTATGGAACATAAAATTCATGTTCCAAACCACCAACCAGATATAAACCACCCACCAGCCAGATATTGTTGGTCAAGAATATGTGAGGTTAAACGCCTTTCTGTGCACCCAAAGGGTTTGGATTGTGACATCCACCATTCCACAATTTTTGGATGTCTTAACCTAATAGTTACAATTCTTGGATGGTGAAAACGTCATTTTTCCGAAAATCCGAAATGGTGAAACGTCCATGTTTGCCAGCTACCCTCTGGTAATTTAATATCATCACGCAAAATCACCAAATCAAATAGGTAGATCCTCGAACCAAATGGGCTGTTGTTCATACAAGGTGTTGGCCCCCAGTTAGAAGTTAGTTTTTACACCCCATTGACTGTAGTTATGTGCCCCATAAACCCAAACGTAAAACAAGTTATGTAAGTCAACTTAGCTATCTGTAGCTATGTTAGTGGAAGGTATTTGGATGGAAAAACCAACTGAGTCATTAAAAATACCCCTATCCCATCTCATTATACTACAAATCGCTTATCGTAATCCCCAATCAATTATATACATAGTATAAGTCATATATATGTATATATACATATATATATATATATACACATACATATAGATATTATATATATATGGGCAAATTATAATGACTCGATAATAACTCGCTAACCTGAAAGAATGCGATATTGGGATATTGGGGATGATTTCCCGAATCCTAACCAATGATCCCAGCGAGGTCACAATGGGGTCACTAAAATTTACCCTCTGGTAAACATACAAAAAACTATGGAAAATCACCATTTTTCATGGGAAAACTCACTATAAATTGCCATTTTCAATAGCTATTTTGACATAACCAGAGGGTACTTCGATTCTCCCAGTATATCCGATTAAATCGCCATTTTCCCTGGTGATTTTTCACCATTTTCATCCATTTTCTCTATTTAAATCACCATTTTCACATGCCAAATATCATTACATCCAAGTCAGACTTGACCATTTTAGTATTGAAACCCATGGTTTTGGAAATCCCACATTTTAAAGAAACTCCCAATCTCCCATATAATTATAGGATTATATAGGTACATACATTAACCCATCAACCAGGTCTTTTTAACGACTCTGTCCGGTTCTACGCGCCCGCCCTCTTTCCGCGCCTAGGCAACGTGGACATTGGCGGTGGTGCCGGGATAAAGCCAGTGTCACCTGCCGTGGCAAACCCAGATGTGGTGGGTTACTTTTGGGGATGTGCTGGGGTTTAGTGTGTGGTTTTTCATGGGATTTTTCATGATTTTAATGGTAGTTTAATTGGATTTAGTGGTGATTTTTCTTGGGTGATTGATTTGATGGAGTTCATTTAGTGATGACTTCTGGGTGATTATTTCCAATAATTTGATAAAGTTTAGTGGTGATTTAATGAGATGTCATGGAACCACTTGGTTTCTTGGGATTTAATGGTAATTTATTGGGATTTAATGGGATTGATTGGTGATTTCTTCGGATTCTAATGGGAATGATTGCCGATTTATTGTGGATTTATTGGTCATTTATTGGTGATGTCGTGGGATTTGACCAACAAAAATTGGGATTCAACTAGCAAAAATAGATGTTTAATATGAATTGATCCAGAAAAAAAGCACTTCGTGGTTCATAATCATAGGAAAAGCCAGTGAAATATACAGGTCCTATCCCTTTCCATTGATATACGACCTGTATATTTCACTGGCGTTTCCTATGATTATGAATATATTCCCATAATTTTCCATATGGTGCTCGTTTGATCCCGTTAGATCCTATGGTTGACATCATTTACTAACAGTTCTTGGTTTATTTATCCCAACTGTGTCCCCTGATCTTCCATTAAATCTCATTAAACCTACATCAAATCCTAGTTATTGCATGTACACTAATTATATTCCCTCTGTATCACATATATTTACCAGTCATTTATATTCCAATTGTTTGGATCGATATTCCCATTGGTTGGATTTATATATATTCCAATAATATTGCACCAGTTTCCATATAACGGTTGGTTGATCCCATTGCAGTCCCATGGTTAACCTCATTTGCTGCTAAGTTGGTGATATATCACTATAACAATCACACACCCTTAAATTCCAGCAAAAACCTTCATGATGTCCGAGTTAGCCTCTGGCATTTTGATACATAGCTATTGAAAACCGCCCAATGTAGTTCGTTACCTATTAAAGATGCTGATTTTCCATAGCTTTTTGTATGTTTACCAGAGCTGGTTGGTGGTTTTTAACCATCTTGAAAAATATTAGTCAATGGGGTTGGGATTATCCCATATATTATGGGAAAAAACATGTTCCAAACCACCAACCAGAGAGGGTATTCCATGTGTTGCACCGCCTCCAGCATGTCTTTTCACCTCCACCGGCTGCACCACAGGCACCGCCTTTTTCTTTAGCGGGGGAGCCGGGGAGGCCACGGCAGCAACAGGGATTTCACCAACCAAAATGAAGATTTGCCAAAGGAAAATGGGGATTCATCAATGGATTGGAATGAGGGGAAATCTTAACCGGAAACCGGAAAATGTTTTTTTAGACCCAAATCTACAGGTTTCGGGTTTGGGTTTTCCGTACAAGTCTGGGAGGAATGGGATTATGTTGCCAAGAAAAAGTACGGTAATCTTAACAGACATTTTTTGGATTTAACCACCAACAAAAACGCCTCTTGTAATCTGTTTGATGGAATATCCTAAAATCCCCATGAAAATTCAAGTAAAATCCCCATGGATATTCCGATGTTTCCTAGTTAAATCAAAATTTTCCCTAGTTCAATCAGGAGTTCCCCCAGGTCCCATGAAATCACATTGGAATCTTGGAATCCCTGGGCTCTGGGATTAGGTGGACAGTAGTTGATCGTTTCTTAACTATCCATTAATTATAAACCCATATATCAACTACTGTCCATTAATGGGATATACAATGATATAAACCATGATTATATATTAATGGATATATCAACTACTGTCCATAACTATCCATTAATATGGTTGAAATCCCATTATTTATCCATTAATATCCACATTAAAATCCCATTAAAATCCTATTGATAACTGGTATAATGGATCTATAACATGGTATGGGGATATTTCATGGATCTATATCCAATTATATCCAATTTATAATTCAATTATATTCAATTATATTCATGGGGCCCAGTTAATTATTGGTTTATAAACCATTAAAACCCCCATGAACTACACTTATTCCATGTATTCCATAACTATATGGAGGTTTCCTAACATAGGGCTACCCCCAGTCATCATCCATCCTAAAGTAGGCTTTTTCCATGAAATAAACCCCCAAAATTATCCATTTTAGTAGGGTTTTCCCTTATAAACCATCCAGCTAAATTGGGTACCCCCATTTCAGGAAACCACCATATATAATATATATATATATAATATATATATATATAATATTATATATATAAGCATAACATAGTAACATAGCATAACTGTAGTGGTGTTATCTTATAACTTATAACTTATAACCATCATATAGTGAGATATCCAGCTCTGTTCCCAGTCTCCAGAGCTCAATCCCCTGCTCTCATTTTCCGCCGGCCATCCAGTTGCTCCTGGCGCCAGTTCAAGGGCCCATGTCGCGACTTAGCTACAAATGGCCAGCAAAAATGGTGCTTTCCCCGGGGAAAATGGTGACTTTATGGGATTTAACTAGAGAAAATGGTGATTGAACCAGGGAGAAAGGTGATTTCACAGGATTTCATGGGATTTGGGGCGCTAAGCTGGTGAACATAACTAGGTTCACCAAGGATTTATAGTAGATATGACTATACTTAAAGATAGATTGAACTAGGATTTATAGTAGATATGAACTAGTAGATTTATAGTAGATTTATAGTAGGTGTTTTCTTTTACCAACTTGCAACTAGGGGAGACCCCCTTTGTGCTGCTTGGTTTCAACATATTCCACGGGATGGCCTCCCCCAGTTATGTGAATGTTGGTTTATAAACCATGAAATAATCCCCATGAATACTATAGTTATATCTATCATAAACCATAGAATTCAGCCCAATAACTATGGTTTATAGGTGATATATCTATAATTCTATAGTCTTCATGGGGTTTATAAACCAATTTATATACTGGTTGGTGGTGCAATAACCATCTTGAAAAATATTAGTCAATGGGGTTGGGATGACATCCCATATATGAAATGGAAAATAAAAGCCATGTTTGAAACCACCAACCAGATTATAATCCCAATGAATACTATACTGGTTGGTGGTGCCAACCCCTCTGAAAAATATTTGTCAGTTGGAATTGTTATTCCCAATATATGGAAAAATAAGAAATGTTCCAAACCACCAACCAGTATAGTCATATCTATCATAAACCCAGCCACTGAAATCCGGCACCTGAACGCTATCTTGGGGGCCCCATCCTGCAGGTTTAAGTTCCAAGATTTATTATGAGACCACTTAAGTTAAAATGAATGTGCTACACCCAATCACAAACTATCCCATTAACCAACCAGATTGGGGGTTATTTAATATAATCCCAAATAAGGATATACTATTGGGATGGTCTAGGGCTTTGGTTTTCCCCACATCAACCTAGAAATACATATACACGCCAAGCCAGTACCAACAAAGGGGTTGACCCATCACTCATCCATATTTTACCCTCTGGTAAACTTTCACATAACTATGGAAAATCACCATTTTTAATGGGAAAATCCACTATAAATGGGCTATGTTCAATAGCTACGTTAAATTACCAGAGGGTAAGAAATTTCTTCATCTGTATACCTTTGTGGTCAGAAATGGAAGGGGGAGCGGCTATAAGGTTTTTGTGAATTCGGGGTTAAATTGTACTAGAAACGGTTGTCTTGGGTACTCCATATATTTGATTGCTGATTCAGAGGTAAACATGACGCGGCTGCCGGTTCATCCCTCTGTTTCAGTATTTGACCTATGCCGATGCTTCCAAACAATATCCCTTTCATCTTGGTAATATCCATTCGCGTTGCTTTTCCAACCTAGTTTTGATCATATACATATAGTTCATAGTCATATATGATCAAAAGTGGCGACCCGATATACATAATACTTAACAGACTTAACACATGACCTGTCCATCTGTGCTCCGCAACGAAGCTGAAATGTTGACGCTGCTGCTTATACTCCCCAGCTGCTGATGAAATACCAAAAATTTGTGGTATGGAAAGATCCTCACAAGGTGGTGCCCCCCAAACGTTATAAATTGCTTTGTAAAGCCCATTCGATATATCACCTATAAACATTAACTATAGTTATATCACCTATAAATGGGTTATAAACCCCATTAACTATAGTTATAGGTACCATAAACCATAGTGAAATTGGAGTTATGTGAACCCCAACTGAACGCGATTTCCTTCGGGGGCACCACACCTTGCATGGACTCTCCATCAGCGAAAGCTTTTCCCCCCAAGCTGCCAACCAGATGTGGTAACACATGAATAGAATATCAACCACTAAAGAAAACACATGAACCATATATATAGTATTTGCCAAGAATATAGAAAAAATTACACCATATATATATTATGTATATATATATAATTGGAGGTCACTTTATATGTATGTGTATATATAATACACATCATATATACATATATACATATAAAATGTGTGTATATATATATGATACACATATAGAATGTATAGATATAATTCCCACTATCAACCATTTGAAAAAATAACAAAAATAAGAATCAACTCATCCCAAGCCATCCGTGTCAGTGATCCTCTGTCTGGAGCCAGTTGCGCCTGGCTTTTCGCAAGGCTGAAATTACACCAACCTCACGATGGGGGTCCCTATTTGTAGCTTAGATTTCTGTTTATAACTCCAATAACTATGGTTTATAGGTGATATAATGATATATCTATAATTCTATAGTCTTCATGGGGTTTATAAACCAATTTATATACTGGTTGGTGGTGGTTGACCTACCCCTCTGAAAAAGCATGGATTTCGTCAATGGGGTTGGGATGACATCCCATATATGAAATGGAAAATAAAAGCCATGTCTGAAACCACCAACCAGTTTTGCTTTTCACTACCTGATTGGAAAAGGACGAATATCCAACATTGACTAAGCAGGTACCTGGTTTGATCGGGATTCTGAAAGAACCGGGTTCAATTTACATAAATACAGTTGCCACAGAAATGCATATTTTGAAATGGGTGATACAGTATCAAGTGATACACAATGTGAACTGCAGTTGAATACAACTGCTTGGTGGTTTCAATATGTTTCAATCCATTCATCATCCCATAGCCGACCAGTATTTCATAGGATTGGTGACCGGGTTAGATTTTTTCATGATTGGGGCAATGGACTCGCAGAACTGGTGCAACGATTGGTCATTTTAAAGATCTAAACATCCTGACTTTGGTTGGCAAAAGTCCAATAAAATATCAACCCCTAAAACACAATATCTCAATTGATGCCATCCCCAAACAGAAAATGCCACCCTATAAACCACGCTTTAGTATTGGATCTATTCATGTTCAGCTGCCCAGTTATCCCCAGTTCAAATGGTTATCCTCGAGCAAATCGACCCGAAAATTATGGAAAATCCAACCGACTGCAGACCAATTTTAAGCCAATTTGAAGGGGGAAACCATGGATCTTCCATAGTTTTGTTCTATGTTTATTAAAGGGTAAACTTGTAAACCTTTTTTTTGGTGGAATAAATTTATGAAATTGTTTTTTTTCTATGGTTTTTATGGTTTTTATCACCATCAAACCATTATAGTTAGGTTCTTCAGCCACCATTCTTGATGGTGAAGCCCGCCAAAAAATGACCTCTACTTGGCCTCCCGACGTCTCTTTGGGCGCACAGGGCAGAGCCAAGTTTCTCAACCTGCCAGGTTTCTCCAGCATTTTGGAATCCAAAAAATGTCATTTTTAGTTGAAATTTACTTCCTAATTTCCAGTTGTTTGCAGCTTTTTCCATGCATTTCTGGGTTGTTTTTTTGTTGACTTTGGTGTGAAAAATCCACCAATTGTAAATCATGTTCGTAGAAAACACTGGTTTTTGCACATCTATGACAATAAAAATTGGAGCGTAACTATCAAAACTGAGGATTTGACCGAAAATGATTGAATATGGTTTTCAATATTGAAATGGGGATGGATCAAACCTGCAAAAAACTATATGTTGAGGGGATGAAGCTCATGAAGCCCGTATCTTTACCTATATTTACCAGCTATTCTCGTGTTCACCAACCTACAAGGTGGTGCCCCCAGTTATAACTTAGTTTATAATCCCCATTAACTATAGTTATATCTGCCATAAACCATAGTTATGGGACTTATAAACCAACTTAGCTAACTATGGGGCACCACCTTGTACAGTATTTTTCACTGACCCAGAACCATAAGAACCAATGACAAATCATCTTGGATCACCCTACTTAGCGCTTGGGGTGAAATAGATGACCCCCCATGTTGGGTGATATAGGGCCCCTTTAAAACATCCTATCACTATGGTTTACATCCACATAAATCACTGGAACTGTACCCTCAATCACCCATGTTTTAGTGGTTTAATAACGGTTTAATCATGAAAAATTACATATTTTGATGGTTTAATCCACGTTTTTCACACAAATCCACATGTTTTCCAACGGTTTCTGTGGAGCTTCCCGGGGCCCGCGGGGGCCCCAAAAGTGGCCCGCCTGTGGGCGAAGGGCGTTTCACGAAGCATCACGGCCTCAATCACCTGGCGCAAAACGATGTTCTGCGGTCAGATTTCTTGTGGAATAACCCTATACTAGTTATACTGGTTGGTGGTTTGAACCCCTCTGAAAAATATGAAAGTCAGTTGTTGACTTTGGTATGAAAAATCCACCAAGATCGGGATAAATTGACCCTTTCCTATCTTTTGGGCTTTCTGACGAATGTAGAAATATATCCTTCACTGATAAACGATCACCGCCATTAGTTTATCCGATTCTCAAGAGGTCTACGATGATGGAGCTTCCATGGCCATGATTTCCATTTCGCTTACCCACCCGCAAAATTGTTGGGAAAAATTCCCAATTCTTTGCTGGTTTCATCCCCACGTTGCTGGGATGATGATTCCCCGAGTCATATGGTACCCTCTGGTAATGACTGTTACATAGCTATTGAAAATTGCCATTGAAATAGTGAGTTTTCCCATGAAAAATGGTGGATCTTTCCATAGTTATGTGACAGTTTACCACAGGGTAATTTCATAGCTTTTGACCCATCCCCAGAAAAATCAGTGCTTTGACCCATCAAGAACCAACAGACTTGCACAAAATACCAATGCATTAGCATGCATTAGCGCCAAAGTTCGAGGTATCATCCTTTGCTGTGGTTCTACTGTAATGTCAACCCCGGATGAGACTAAACCATGGTTTATTAATTAGGGGGGTACTCCTCCAATAGTCATTATCTAATACTTTTTTATGGTACCCTCCCAATTAAACAGCCGTAAACGGGGGTTATTAATCCAGGGTTGACATTAGATATCTATAGATCCCAATTTTGAAGTTAGACTATTATTTATCTATAGATATCTAATTCTCTATCTATTTATTAATCCAGGGTTGACATTATCACTTCACCTTGGCTTCTGAAAATGGGCTTCAGATTTAGGTCTAAATCGCAAGGAGATTTCACTCCGGGATCTGGGATCTGGGCCCCCAAAAAACGGTGGTTTTTTTTGGGGGGTTCCATAGTCATGGAGGTACCCCCATAGCTGGATGGTTTATAGTGGAAAATGCCATCAAAATGGATAATTTTGGGGGGTAGCCCTATTTCAGGAAACCTCCATATATCCACGTACAAATTGAACTCCCCCCTCAAGTATGAAACATTCACAATTCCTGGGAGGTCCAAGTAACAGCCTGATCATCTACGGCAAACATATGTACGGACCAAAGAATGAAAGCGTTGAATGCCACCATCGTTCATTTTCCAAGTAAGAGATGCAACGGGAAAAAACTGATCGCTGGCTTCCCCTGCAAAACGTAAAAATCAGTTGGGATCAACATCCCCAATATGATTTTAAAAAGGACTACCGTCCATTTTAATGGCATGTTCCATTTAAAATGGATGGTTTATAATGGATAATGCTAATTAAACTACCACACTACAGTTGAACTACTCATCGGGCAGCACTGCTTTTTGACCCGTTCGGCGCCATGGTTCTTTCAACAAACAGCAGTGGTAGCTTTCCCACCACCCAATTTTCGGATCGTACCAGGGTTTCCCGCGCTGAAAAATCACATTGGTTGTGGGGCTGCAATTAAAGTGAAACTATATCTGGTTGGTGGTTTGGACCCCTCTGAAAAATATGAAAGTCAGTTGGGATTATTATTCCAAATATTTGGAAATAAAAAATGTTCCAAACCACCAACCAGATATAATGGGAATAATCGTATGGTTTCAATAACACCCATGGTTGTTGGCATATGGGGCCCCTATAACTACGGTGACATCTAATTGTCGTCGCTATATCAATGGTTAAAACATGTTAAAGCCAGAACAAATTGGGATATAAGATAACACCACTATAGTCACTATAGCTATGGTTCTATATGAGCCATGGTCAATATTCACTATATGGTTGATGGTCATCCCATCCATAATAAGGATCCAAAAATAATGGTTATTATAAATCCCGAGTGGAACCATTGGATGACTAGCCCCGTTTTTAATGGATATTAACCATGAGTATTGACCATAGCTCATATAACCACAACTTATAACTGGAACTGCACTTAGGACAGAGCCATAGTTGCAGAAAACCCCAAAAAAAACAACTTAACTTCCAGTGAAACCTCACCATCCTGCAGACAAAAACAGGAATCCTTAACTTCCAAAAAGCTGATAACATCTGATACCCTCTGGTAAACTGTCACATAACTATGGAAAACTACCATTTTTAACGGGTAAATCAACTATAAATGAATATTTTTCCATGGCTATGTTAGTTTACCAAAGGGTAACTCATTTTGTAATGTCCGACATTTTGCAACAGGAATCCCCCAAGTCTTTTACCATCCAACAAAAATGCGACCTCGGCATTCACTTGGCTCGAAGCTTCTGATTGATCACCATCAACTCCTTCGCACTGCTCTTGGCCACCAAGCAGAAAATGTCGCATTGACAGGTCGCACGTTCCGGATTCCAGGACTGCACTTGGCAGCTGCGAGCACCGTGCTTGCAGAAGCTCAGCGTGAAGCTACCTGGACGGAATCACGGGGAGACTCGTTGAACGGTTTTTTTTTCGTGGAAACCAGTGGAAACTCCGTTTTTTTTCTGGGAAAATCTTGATTTGTCTTGGAAAATCTTGGAAACATGTCAAAAAAAAATAGCTGCACCTTGGTCTTCGAAGAAAAACTCTCCGTCATTGAACACCTAGATTTGCTGAAGGGCCCTAAATATGTATATATTCCTTAAATGGTTCAGCCAGCAAATAAAACGTCACCTCGAACAAACCTTCAGCGATGGTGAAGCACTGCCATGCCGTGTCGGTGTCCACACCGTCCACAGCGGATTGATAAGACCTGGTTGTTTACTTGAAGGGTCATTCCCAGCCACAGCTATTGAATTCATCCCACCTCTAATTATGATATTTGTATAACAGATCATCTAATCATGATCATATCATGTTTTTACTTAGATAATTATCACATTGCTGGTTAAATGTTAAAGATACCCTCTAGTTATGATAATAGTATCATTAATTAGATACCCTCTGGTAATTTAACATAGCTATTGAAAATGACCATTTATAGTGGATTTTCCCACTAAAAATGGTGATTTTCCATAGTTACGTTAAATTACCAGAGGGTAAACCTCCATTTTCCTATCGTTTTCCTATGGTTTTCCCATTAAAACCTCCATTTTCAGAGGATTTTGGCTGACACTTCCCCCACGTTTCTGTCGCCCAAGTTTCTTCGCACTGTCAAGATCCCAGGGAGAACTTCGAAGAGGCCACGACCCGCTCGCTGCTGGGCGTGGCGTCTTCGTGAATTGCGAGGGGAGACGAAGAAATCTTGGGATCTTCTGTGGTCAAAGAATTGACATCTTTTCAAATTGGGATCTTCAAGTTCAATAGATATTGGATGATATTGGTATATTTAAGGGTATAAACCAGTGGGATGTTCGGAAAAAATTATGCCAAACATCGTTGCATCCAATTTCTATGTTGACGTCTTTCCCAAGGTTGGCAAGTACATGGTTGACAAACCCAGAGGAGCCCCGCAGGGAGGATCGTAAGTCTCCCCCTCATGTTTTTATTTGGCATGACCCAAGATGACTTCTTTCGTATTACCCGCTGGAAATTTGTGACATTGCTATGGAAAATTGACCATATTCATAGATTATATAGATTATTTATGTACCTATTTAAAACTGAGATTTTCCATAGCTATGTTAAACTACCAGAGGGTACATTGGCCTATTTTTTGTTGCTTGAGCATCTAACTGTTCGATTCAATGCTAGTGAAATCCTCAGGATAAATTCCTGGTTGTCTGGTTGTAAAATCCGTACATTGCTGCTTAAATCCAATCTTCCAATGGAAGAATGGATGTTTTTTTTCAAGATAATGTTCACAACCACCGAAACTATTTGATCCTATGGGATTTTCATTGAATGATAGTTGGTAAATAACAAAAATAGGATCCCATGTTAATAAAAAAATGTTTAACCAACATTCCTATGATATTTAATGAATGTTGGTCAAGAAGAAAAATTCTACTGGTTACGATCCCAATCTCGCTTGATCTCCCATCATCCCATCATCATCCCAGATTGGGTCACAACTCTTGGGTAAGTGTGCAGTTCCCTTGTGATTCTTTTGTGGTTCTATATATATACTAGTATATAGATATATTACAAAAAAAAAAACATAACATAATAACATTAATTAACCAACATTAACCAACTATATCAGTTGGATGATACAACATGATATATATATATATATACAAGGTGGTGCCCCCCCAGTTATAAATGGGTTATAATCCCAGTAACTAGTTCGATATATCACCAACAAAAACCATAGTGAAATTGGACTTATAAACCAACTTAGCTAACTATGGGGCACCACCCTGTATATTACAAAAAATCATAACATAATAACATAGCATAACTATAGTGGTGTCATCTTTTTTCACTCATGGCCCAATTTATGTGTGTTTTAAGCTTTACCGATGCTAATTAGATGTCACCATAGTCAAGAAGGTGCACAATACCCCAACAACCATGGGGCTTTATAACAGCTTACCAGGAGGCTTTAAAAAAATATTAATAAATAAAAGTAGCCTCTAGCATGCTCCCCCAAGTTGGTTGTAACCCCAGTTCTTGCTGGACAAACCCTTCTTGGCCTACTTATAACTGGGGTTTGAATCCCGTTAAATCCCTATTCACTCCCTATCAAATCTCCATTGACTCCCATAATTTGTTGTTTTGTTTTTAAGATCAAACTTGACAATGGATGTTGCACCCTCATGGCGACCTCGGACCTCGGACCTCGAACCTCGGACCTCGGACCTCGAACCTCGGGTCGGGCTCGTTGCCAAGTGCGTTCTGAGTTTTATAATGCCCAATTCATCCCAAATGGTGATTCTTTAGCCGAGCGTCCGACAACGTTTCACCACCCTGCAGGAGGCGTTCAGCTAGCGACGCCAGGCCGCGATAGGTCTGGTGTTGCAGATCGCTCCAGTCCTCATTTCAGGTCAGAAAGTCAGGAGTTTACTGGGAAAAAAGATGGTTCACTGCGATGAATTGGATTTTGCCAACAACTGGGACCTATGGCCTGATCTCAGGAAAACTTCGGATTTACCAAGAAAATGTGCAGCTAACACAAACGCGACTTTTTCACCGGCAAAAATTGGGGGCTATTCCATCTTATAAGTGGCTCATAAGCATGACTATCTGTTCATAGGCGGTTATCCAGCCATGAAAAAGAACCGTGATTTTGGGGGGTTGAATCATCTCCAAGAGACGGCCCATCAGAGGTCATTCACTGCCACCCTCCTTGATCTGGGTTGTAATGGTTCACTAACCTGGAAAGTTTGGCAATATTGGGATAAAACCCTTTCTTGACCATCATTGTGAAGAGGCAGTGAAGTCCACCCTGTCTCATTCTAGCCCCAAACCGAGCGGATTGAAATCTTCAGCATACAAAATCATTCAATTTCATGAAAAAGGTCACCAAATCAATGTATTGAACTCTAAAAAGCCAAAACTCAAGAATTCAATCCTAGGCTTTGGAGCTTAAAACACTGGGATTTTATCTGAAATCTGATTTGCCACCTCAGAGCTCACCGTGGCCGCTATGGCCGCCATCCGTCGGTCCTTGCGAACGTTCAGGAGGTGCTGGTCGTCTTCCGTGTTCTCCTCGTCCCAGAAGAAGTTGCGCGGCATGGAGATCTGCTTTAACTCCAAGTCATCAAACAACCTGCTGGAGATGTACCGATCCGATTCGATATGGTTTATCATTGGGTTTACCCTCTGGTTATTTAACACAGCCGTGGAAAATGGCCCATAGAAATAGATGACTTACCTATTATATAAAAATTGTGATTTTCCATGGCTATGTTAAATAACCAGATGGTAATAACTAAAAAATCTGGGAGAATAAATTCCAATGTATGATTATCATAGGGATTCTTCCAGATTTTTCAGTTATCATAGGGAACCCAGTTGATTTGGAGGTACCCCTGGCATTTTGACCCAGATGTTTGTTGGGATAGTGGAACTACACCACGGCAACTATAGCTATATAAGCACTTATTATATAGTGGAACTAGACCCCTATAGATCCACTATATAATTATTATATAACCACTTATTTGGACCTATATAATTTATAGAATCAGAACTATATAGGTCCAAATTTTGGGGTTGTTTCTTAAAATGTGGTTTCTTCGAACAAGCTGCAGGAACTTTAGGAACCTTGCCTAATATGAAATAACCCCAAAAGAAAACATTGTTTAGCATAGTTCGCGAGTGAAACTTAGAATGTGGTGCTTCCAGGCATGAATCAGTCTATCGTGGATCTCTTCCTTTTGGGGTATGTGCGAGCAGATCCAAACATGGTATATACGGTTATGGTTTACGGTCATCCATCCCACAATGGGAATCCTTATAATGAGTATACAAATCCCATACGAATTCCTATGATGGATTGATCACCATCCC
>Ga0126342_10002665_pt1:0-2500 | contig 28293 bp, 27 predicted proteins | sample Cyp1metagenome_FD_92528 | JGI IMG/M metagenome (GOLD analysis project Ga0126342, IMG submission 92528) | Coral microbial communities from Lord Howe Island, Old Settlement Bay, Australia - Cyphastrea 1 metagenome | ecosystem: Host-associated > Invertebrates > Cnidaria > Coral ... | reverse complement strand
GACCAACTAGTAACTAGTAACTTATTGAAAATGGTCATAGAAATAGTTACTACTTATAGTTTATGGGTTTTTCAAAAATCGAACTTCAATCACCATAGCTAATAGCTAAATCATCATTTTCCTCAGTTAAATCACCATTGTTTGGTTGATTTACCCTTTCAAAATGGTGATTTTCCCTGATTTTCCCTAGCTAAATCCCATAGAATCACCATTTTCCCTCGTTAAATGGTGATTTTCCCTACTTCTCACTGGGTTCCCAGGCCGGGTCCCCAGTGGTTTCCCCAAATCTTCCCCCCTTTGTTTCGAAGGGACGATGAAGCCCACGAGGCGATTGCGCGGGCTGCTGGCAACCTGGCGGTTTTAGATTCACCCCATGATGTATGGGATTATATATATGGGTAATGCTGCTGGCAATCCCAGTATTTCCCATATAATCCCAGTAATCCCATATTTTTTCTGGAAATACCGGGAAATACTGCGATGATGTATGGGATTATGTATGGGATTATGTATGGGATTATGTATGGGATTATGTATGGGATTATATGGGATTTCATAGGAATTTAACGGATAAATAGGGATTTGTTTCTGGGACTTGTCCATGGGATTATGTATGGGATTTAGTGGGCTTAGTGGGATTTAATGGATTATGTATGGGATTTGGCAACCTGGAAATACTGGAAAATACTGGGATTATGTATGGGAATCATATGGAATTACTGCGATTATATGGGATTATGTATGGGATTATGTATGGGTATGGGATGATGAAATTCCCAATATGTGTAAAAATAGATTTCATGTTCCAAACCACCAACCAGTATAGTTACAAGTTATAAAGTATCATAAACATTCATAATAGTGATGTTCACCAACTTAGCTATAATTATCATAAACATCAAAAACTTAGTATCACCAACTTACTACAGTTATAAGTATCATATACATTCATAAACATAGTATCACCAACGTACTATAGTTATAAGTATCATAAACATTCATAAACATAGTATCACCAACTTACTACAGTTATAAGTATCATAAACATTCATAAACATAGTATCACCAACGTACTATAGTTATAAGTATCATAAACATTCATAAACATAGTATCACCAACGTACTATAGTTATAAGTATCATAAACATTCATAAACATAGTATCACCAACTTACTAGTTATAAGTATCATAAACATTCATAAACATAGTATCACCAACGTACTATAGTTATAAGTATCATAAACATTCATAAACATTCATAAACCCAATCGTGAGTTATTGGAGTTATGTTGCCCCCTGGCCTGAACGCTACCGGCGACCGATATTTTTTACAACCCCCAGAAAGCCATGGCGACCGACAAAGTCAGGATCCAAGCTGCGTTTTGTTTTTCACAGCGGGAGAAAAACTAACAACCTGAAGTTATGTGGCCCCAGTGAAAAAAAGCGGGGTAAGTGATGTTATTCCATGGCGTTACAACCTATTTGCTAACTGGGGTGAACCACCAAGTTTTAAGCGTTATATCCCATCAAATCCCCGTGAAATCCCATCAATGGGTGGGTTTTTCATGCCTAAGGTTGAATCCCCATGTTGAAACCCCGCTGCGTGTGCCCAGCGTTCCCCGGTGTTCCCCGCTGCCTGATTACGATGCGCAATCAGCAAGCACCGAGAGAGGTAAGAGACACCTCAGTGGCCGCAGTCTTGGCTTGAAATTGGAGGCCCAATTTATGTCTGAATAATTGAGGTTTGAATAGGAAAATCATCATCATCATCATCATCTTCATCATCATCATCATCATCATCATCATCATATATATATATACCATCTGGTTATTTAACATAGCCACAGAAAATCACCATTTTTAAGAACGGTAAACCATCTATTTCGAAAAAAGGGCCATGGCTATTTCCCATGGCGAACTGTTAGTCAGTCATAACCAGGCCGGGTATTTTTTTGGTGGATTTGCCAGCCAGGGAGCTGATTACTGGAGGCTTTTTATGATAGAACTATACCCTCTGGTAATTTGTTGCATAGCAATGGAAAATCCACCCATTTTTAATGGGAAAATCCACTATTTCTATGGCCAGCTATTCAATAGCAAACTGTTAAATTACCAGAGGGTACGTTTTCACATCGCTTCACCCGGAATTTTGGCATTGCCAAAGGCTCGAGCTTCGATGGCAGGTCATAGCAAGAAAGCTTGGGAGCCCAGTGAAATGTCACTCGGAAATCTCCCACGAACTCTCTGACCGAAATGTCATCCCTGTAGACTGTCGAAACTTCATAGCAATTCCCATGGCTGACAATACTACCCCATGGCGAGGTACAAGGTCCAATAACTATTATACATATATACATTTATATATATATATACATATATATATGGTCCCGTCCTCCGTCTCTCCCCCCCCCCCCCCCATGGGTTGGGTCCCCAGGTAGTAGCCCCAATTCCCTTCTATTTGCAAGCTATTGGCAGCATTTCTGAGGTCCAGCGTCGTATT
>Ga0126342_10002664_pt1 | contig 28293 bp, 21 predicted proteins | sample Cyp1metagenome_FD_92528 | JGI IMG/M metagenome (GOLD analysis project Ga0126342, IMG submission 92528) | Coral microbial communities from Lord Howe Island, Old Settlement Bay, Australia - Cyphastrea 1 metagenome | ecosystem: Host-associated > Invertebrates > Cnidaria > Coral ... | reverse complement strand
GCGGATTTGCCATAGTGTTTCGGGGAAACATTGCGGTGCGGCTGCGGTTGGAGTGTGGCAGGGACCCACTACTTTGTCTGGTTGAATAGTACATAGAAGGTTGGACCATCTATCCATTTGATTCCTTGCAATTTGGGAAATTGCCAGCTACCAGGGTGATTTGGTTCCACGCCAATCACACACATGTGTACATGTATACTGTGTACCTACTGTACACATATCTGCTTATGAGCGGAAATGCACCCCCCAAGTATAAAGTATCTCCGACATCTCTCGTCTTTATCTGGGAAGTTCCGAGTTCCACGTCTGTTTCTCTCCCTGACTTGGTGTTCTCAATGATTCTCAATGGACACATGAAATTACATCACACCCCCCAGAAATATGGGGTCACACTACGTAAAAACCTCATGTTTTCCCATTTTTAACCAGGGGATCCACCCGACAATTCCCAGCGTCTTATCCGAACGGTACCTTGAGGGGTCATCAACGAAGACGGCGAGGCTGTCCATTGCGACGGTCGATGTGTCTCGGATCGCAGCGGAGTTGAAAACCTGAAGCTGGGGTTCCCACTTTTGGGGGATGTGATGTGAGAATATTGAACAATATTGAACAGAAACTTGGGGGAGACTAGGATATATTAGAGATGAATTATATACACTTGTGTTCTTCCACTGGATAGTGTTGAGATGGCTTTTTCAAGGGTTTCTGCGGCTGCAAAACCTCACCATAGTCTCCATAGTTCAGTGGAATTGACCCATATTGAGCTAATCATTGGTAAGATGATTTTGGTGATACATGGGGTCTCGGCAGGTACCAATTGCTGGCGTGTGGCAACGCCCAAGCTGCTGGGACAGGCCAGCGGCCACGAGTTGGGACATGGCCAGGACCCCCATTTGGGACCTAGATCTTTACCTATAGTGCTTTCTGGAGCAACAGCGTGTATGTGATGGAACATGTAGTAAATATATGTAAATATAATATATGTATGTGAATGTGAATATAAACAAACACATAAATAAATAAATAAAACATATATATATATATAAATAAAACACATATATATATATAAATAAAACACACATATATATATAAAACATATAAATATATATATATATATAAATAAAACATATATATATATATATATATATATATGATATGTATATGCACATTTTGAGGCGACTGGCTGAAAAGGGTCCACTTTATGGTGGGTCAAACTGATTGATTTTTGACCACAAAATGAAACGGCTATTTAGATGTCTCTTCTCAAACTTGGGAGCTTTGGTACTTAATGTTCCAATCGTTGATTCTTTTTGGTGCGCACATATCTGGAGATATATTCCATAATTATCAGCTAGAATGAACTCCGGTGTTTCGAAAACTATCAAAGCAGGTCTGGGAGAGACTGCTAGAGGTAAACCTGCAGATAGTATAAATATTACCGCCATTTCAAGGGACGTCACAACTATGGTTGATAAATGTTGATAAGCAATCCTTATTGCTCAACCAGTACTGATGATTTTTACATTCTTGGTCCGAAGGTCTCCAAAAGATATGACAACCTCATTATTTCCTGTCCCGAAATCTTAAATACCGCCCGCGAAACCCTGGTTTAGTACTAGCCCCATTAATTTTGGGGTCCATCAAAAGTGTATATATATATATATACAGACATAATTATATATATAATTATATCTATATATATATAGGTATGTTTCTTTTTCGTAGATTGTGTTGATTTCCCTCCGATGTCATCAACCATGGCCGGCTCGGACACGGATTTTTTCGGGATTTGGAAGTGAGAAGATGATCCACATTTCAGGGCAGGCCTTGCTATGAACCTTCGCTATGAACCTTACCAGCTCAGGACTATATCCATTGATTTTGGTGGCTGTATGATTACCTGTACCGACCTCTTCTTGGTTTGCAAGAAAATACACCAACAAATGATCTGCAAATCATGGGTTTTCCATATCTATGTGGGTTTGTCTGAAACGGGGTAACCCCAATTTCGATGGTGTATCATCCTTTATCCGCTTGAACTTGTTATAAATGGGGTTGTTATCAATCCATTTTCATAGGGACGACTTATATCAATCCATTTTTCGTAGGGATTTTCTTTTTGTCATGGGGGATTTTCTATAAGGATTTCTATATATTTCCAAACATCCCATTTCCTATGGGGATTTTCATTGGGAACCCATTGCCATTCCCATGGGACCAGGTTCTCGATGGCGTGGAGGTGTAACCGTCGTGGTGAAAAAAACGCGACACGCGCAGCCGGGAAAAGAATGGGTCTTTGGGAGTTAAAATCAGATACCCTCTGATAATTTAACATAGCTATTGAACATCACCATTTTCAATGGGTAAATCCACTATAAATGGCCATTTTCAATAGCTATGTTAAATTACCAGAGGGTATGAACATAGATTGGCAACTGATGATTGGGCTTTGAACAACCAGCAAATTTTCAAATGGACTTTTGATAGAGTGTTGGTCAATGATTCAAATGATCAATATCGGAGATGATCGAAGCACAACTGGGTGCTGTGATATATATATATACATAATATACACTGGTTGGTGGTTTGGAACATTTTTCATTTTTCCATTCAGTTGGGAATGTCATAATCCCAACTGACTAATAATTATTTTTCAGAGGGGTCAACCACCAACCAGGTTATTTTTTTCTGTATTCATTCAGCAGCGGCTGGTCCGGTGGTTTCAACTGGCTTGGGACACTGATCAATCCATTACTAAATCAGGTGGGGCTGTAAATCAATGGGAGGGAAAGGATTCACATTTTTGCAGGTGTCTTACTTGTAAACACCAGGGTTTCGTTTGTGATTGTCCTTAGACTTGTAAAATGAGAACTCTTGCCAGGTGAGCGAATTCAATAGTGAACCACCCAAATAGGTTTGTCTGAAAATGCTGCATAACCCCAAATCCGGTTGTTTATGGCGTCATGTTCCCTATCAACATGGCTCGGGGTATACGCCATCTTCAGACACACTCATATCATCTTCAGCTGGTTACACACACACACACACCACTATATCCCGGTATCCCGTTCAAATCACCATTTTTACCCTCTGGTAAACTGTCACGAAAAACTATGGAAAGATCCAGCATGCTATCAATGGGAAATTCCACTATTTCCGGAATCCTCAGGAGGTTCAGCAGGGAGCCGTTGACATGGTGGATCTCCAGGTGCCGCACCAAAAGTGGGGAATTTCACCAACGAAACTAAAGATGTTGCTGGATATAATTGGGATATCATGTATTGGAGATATTTCATGGACTAGCCCAGTCGCCTAAGCCGTCACTGTGTAAGGCATGATGCTAAGGAGAGAACGCTCTCCGGGCAATGGTAAATTTGGTAAATCGGTAAATTGGTAAATTTCGCCGCACAGACACCACAGCCAGTCGCATGTTTGGGTTTAGGGCGACTCTTGACCACCAACAACCACGTTTTAATCAGGGCGAATCGGCTAATCATCTATCTTTCCAAGGTCACCGAACTGAGAGGGGGTTGGTAGTAAGTCATCCCCATGATGAAGTATTTGATGTTGTTCGTATATTGGTTCTCTGATTAGTATATAGCAGGCATAGAAAAACAGCTATAAGCCCATGAACAACCTGGATCTTATATCATCATATATCATGATGATAAAAAACAGCAATTGCTTTGAGACCAATCATGCCAAGGACGGACGAATGACCCCCCGATAGGCTGTCGCAAACAACACATACATATTCTTTTTCCAGGGAACACCCGATTTCTTCCTGAACAATTTGGATTGATGATACCGTTTGATCTACATTTTTTCAGCATCACAGACCCAGACAAAGTTTGATCATCCTTATCTAATCCGATGACTTGTGGGGTAATCATGAGTCAGTTCACCCTAGTTCTATCCTAGTTCCAACAAATATAACAAATATTCGTCCACAGAACTGTGGCATTAAGGATCATCAGTATATATCAGTATTAACTGATGCCCATTTGAGTGCGGTTAAGTTCGGAATTAAAAACGAGGTTATGAATATCCTCTCGGTCATCAAACATAGCAATGGAAAATAATCTATATAAATGCTGGGTTTCCCATGGCCTCGTTTCATTACCGGAGGGTACATGCGATTTAGATTATCAACATACAACCGAGGTTTTGACTCCCTACATCCGGAGCTTTGCTTCAGAGTTGATTGCGACTAGTCTCATTTTTCTTTCCTACAGCACGAAGCGCAAGTGCGTATCTCGCGGTCTTGATCTTCCAACTGGGTCAGTCTTGGGTCCCAGGTCCTATCTCGTTTCCTGAGAGACGTCCTGCGACACCACTCCAAGGCAGAGATGTTTTTTCAGGGTCTAGCATTCATTTCATTTTTCATCATTTTTGTTCATCAATTTTTTCCATCATTTTTCGATTTGAGACCAGTTAGAAATAGGATAACCATGGATAACCCCATACCTTGGGAGTATTTTTTGATCATGGCTTCATGGCTTTCGCGGCTTCGCCTTGGTCGCCTTGGCACAGCTCAGGCCTGGGACACGGCTGTGGCCAACGCCGGGGAGATGCTGGTGTGGCCACCCAGGAGATTTCGATGGTTTCGATGGTGGAAAATATGGGATTAATTGTGTCACCATGGAATTTTCCCATCAATAGGGACTTAATATGGGTTAATGATGGTTAATGGGACTTAATATATCTTAATATGGACTTAATATGGTTGGTGGTGACTGGAACCATGGAATTTCATGGAATTTTGAATGACTTTCCAGAAACAGGTGGGAATGTCATAATCCATCATAATCCCAACTGACGAACGAAGTCATATTTTTCAGATGGGTGGCGAAAAACCACCAACCAGTTTAATATGTTTCTTGAGAAGTGGGAAAAAGCACATGCAGCCCATGTATAATTCGGGATCCGTGTTACGATGCTGGAATTCATTCGAAGTCCCAGGTGAAGATCAAGCAGCAAGACATCGCATAATGAACACAAATTCAGCCAACAAACCTGGCGATACTAGGCATGAAAATCCATGACATATATGTTTTTTTCTCTCCTTTGGTTATTTTTCATGAGAAGATCATCAATCTCTGCATGTAATTTTCATAAGTTATTTTCCAGCATGCAATCTTAGGTTATCGGAGGGTATTTGATGTTGCCTTAAATCATCTCAATTTCATCTCAATCTAGGTTTTGGTCGTGATTTGCTCAAAATTATTCAGAATGATGGGCCCCTCTTACTTGTGAAGGGGGCTCACACCCTCAATCAAACTTACGCGAGATCTGCAAATTTGAGCAGATATAGCATCATCATGCATCATACATATTTTTGCACAGCCATTTCGGCGAGCCGTGGCAATAGTTTCCGGAGATTCAGATGGAGAGACAGAGTTCGGCTGGTGAAATTGACCCACCATGGAATGAAGACTTGCTCTTTTGGCTCTTTTGGCTCTTTTGGGATGAGAGTTCTTTCGAGATTCAAGACTTGAAGCAGTTGGCCTTCAATAGCTGTGCTGCGAGCCTTGGTTCAGCTGGAACCGTTCGGAGAACGCCGTGAACGCCGTTGCTCCAACGAAAGTACAGGGGAACTCGTGCAGCGCCAATTCTACAGAGCTCACCCAAGCTGAAGCCGCACTGCAGGCTGTTTCTGAAAAGCAAGTTGAATTGGAGGAGGTCGTAGCTCGAACTACGCGACTTGAACACAAAAAGCTGCGAAGCGAAAAGAGGTGCAAGGAGCTTCAACAGCAAGTTCGAGAGGGGGAAAAAGAGAAGCAGCAGATGTTGGAAGACCTGAAGTACCAAATGCAACTGGAGGCGCAGCAGTCTACAGCGTCTTTGCAAGAATTCGCTCGTGCAGAAACTGCTCGCAGGTTCGGCAAAACGAAGAGCCCGCAAAGCTGAAACAGCTGTTGCAAGCCTGCAATTTCCGTTTCAGCTTTGCTGTCTCTTTCGACATCTTCACTCCTCGAAGCCACATGTTCCGGTGGGCGGACCCCCCCACAGAAAAGGTGTTTTGACCATGACCATGGCAATTGTGACAAAATCACATACACTTGGTAGGTTCCATTCAGTTTTTCCGGCTATGTCGGCTTTGTAGCATCGGGAGAATTGTTTCCTTGCAGCAACGGATGACAAGATGACCTTGGAGTCAACATGAAGGGATCGGTTGAAACCTGGCCCAAACTTGAGTTGATTGTTGGCTGGTTTTCACCAGATCGCCAACCAATTCTTTTTTGAATTTGTTGGGTGTACTTAGGGCGGTAGCATCCGCGCAGCCAGCCAAATCTTTTATGTAGGAAGATCAGCGCGATATTGCCCACCAACTTCACGATGACCCTGCAGCAATTCGACCAAACAAATTCAAGAACCTTGATGCGTGATGCAAAACCCAGTGGCTCTAGTAGATTTTGCCTGAGTCTTTGACCCAGCGAAAAAAACATGATTGCTCATGCCACTAGTGTTCAGTTTGCCAACAGTTTTACTGTATCAATTTTTATCTCATATTTGATGTAGTTGTGGTTTACCAATGTTTACCATAACATTTTTCTTATCCAGATTGAGTTGGCTGAATCAGTTCACTTTCCTTTGAAAAACGTCCCTGGATGCCATGGACAATGCTCGCATTTTGCCGGAGAGCAGCAGCGAGTACCAACGTCTCAGGGCTCCTCAGCTGGATTCCTATAGGGATGACGTGCTGGATGGGTTGGAACATGGCATAGTTATGGCCTATGGCATAGTTAGTTGGAATTTTCATGGGGAAATCTTTCGCAGCCAACTTGGCAGGTTTCTTTCCAAAGCTGGGTTCAGTATCTAAGCTTAGCTGGATCTGCCACAAATGTCGAGCATCAAGTTCTCATCCAGTCGTCATGGACCATGACTTAGTATAGGTTAACCCATGTGACTTGCCGATCCATTTTCAGGAAACACCCATATGGCCTATTTATATATAATCTACCATACATCCTGCGTCAACCTACTTCTAAACTAACTTAGCCAAAGCAGGGTGCTTTTAACCAGGGTGTTTTTCTGTAAAATGTCTCCAATGAATGGGTGTGTAGATGCAGGAACATAATCTGGACGATCCAGCCAGCATCACGAACAGCTATGAAGTCCAGTCGCCCTTGGTGGTCGACCCCAGATGTCCAGTATTTTGACTTATAATTTGGAAAAGCTGAGCAAAACCCGATGCAAGGCATCATTTCTAATTGGATTTTTCAAGTATATAACTATACACAACTTTTCCAGCGGGTTTGAAACATCATTTTTGATGGGTTTTAACAATTCAGATGCTTTGATGATGTTTGATCACCAATTTCATCAAATACTGTTCAACGCCATCACAAACCATAAATGCCATTGAATATCATTTAAAAATCATGAAACGCCTCAATAACTTCTACATGTTGGTTTCAAGGTTAAGATGTCTCTCTGTTGCCCGGGTCAGTGGGCAGCCGGAGTGGTGACCCTCATTTGCATGCTATTTAGGTGTTGCTTCATCCGGAATTGACTTGTTTCATTGACGCAGAAAAACACATAGAGGAAAATCTTTCATGACTTGTAGACACATTTGCACCCATGTTTAAACGATCTCCCTGTCTAAAAAAACGGTTCTTATCCAACATCGAAAAAAATGCACCCCTAAATCCATGAGTGGATCATCATTTTCTGCTTCTATGGCCAGAAAAAGGGGCTATGTAATCATCAAGCATACCCATATCATTGCTAATATCCCATTAAATATCACCGTTTCAATGGTTCATCAGGGCTAACCTACTATACCATGTTAGTGGAATGCGCTTTGTTTCAAAACACGGTATCCCTGATTACTCCAATTAAAAGGACATTTGGGGGGTATCCGACATTTTTAGCCCAAATATCAGATTGTTGGTGATCTGGCAGTCTGGCCGCCTGGCCTGTTATTTTTCCATGACAGAAAAACCATCCATATGAGTGTTCCTGAAAATGGGGGGATCACCAAGTTTGCATTGGTTGCAATTCAAAAGCAGTTTGATTTTGGATGATTTGGGCCCGATTTCAGGAAACCTCCAATATATGGATTTTCCCAACTTTTCATGGTTAGATCCCCAAGTTTCAGAACCCCCCAGGTAGTGGTAGTGCCCCAGTTCGTGAGCAAAGTTGGTGCAAATACCTTCAATAACGTTTGGGTTTATAGTAGATATATCGAACTAGGTACCATGGTTTATAGACCAATTTATACACATATCACCATCTATCTATCTATCTACCTACATGTATAGATATAATATACGTACATATTGCAATGCATTTGGGGGGTTCTGGAGGGGTGTGTGACCATATATATATACATACACATACTTATATATATACACACATATTTTTCCAACTTTTCAAGGTTACATCATTGAATCCTCAAGTTTGAAAATCCCCGAGATGATCCACTTCGGCTTCCTGGATCCGAACCGAGCCTCAGGATCACTTGGCCCGCAGCGGTGCAGTGCTGTCGCGGTATCGGCTCAATTCCAGCGAGCGCAGCGTACGGAAGGCGTGGCTGGTGGATGTGGTAACTTCACGTGAGCATTAAAAATACTTTGGTTGATTGGTCGATTTGTTGGGACTTATTCTATATACATCTAATCATCTATATACTAACTATAAACCATTATATACCTAATTTACTGGGTATTATGATAAGCCATAGTAGGGAAACCTATCAACCAACTAGTATAATGAGATGGGATAGGGGTATTTGAATGGCTCAAGTATCAAGTATGCCCATGACACATTCCCGCACTTTGCTACATATCATACCCTGATGGCTTTTGCGGAGCGGCGGTCATTGGTATGTTGATTTTCATGAGACATTACCAATAATGCTGATTAATGTGGGCAACTCAATAAAACAACATACTTTTTTGATCTTTTTTGGGATCTTTGTGCCACCCATATCTGGTGATTTTGGGGATGGTTTATTTTTGGGTTTACCACATAAACTTGGAATATTTCAGAAATCACGTTTTCTTGGATGACCACAAAAAACTCCAGACTTTCTTGGATATCACTAGAATCATTTTTGGACAGACAGTTCAGAATTTTCATGATCTATGGACTGATGACGAACGTTCATTGTAAAGATGATATGGACCAATAGCCAAGGCATCATTGGTGGTTGTTGAGTGATGATGATGGCTACGGCTGCTGTTGCAATAAGTGCCTTCATTAACTTGGGACGGTCGTTATCATTCTTTATGTACGTACCAAAACATGGGAAGGGAACCGGTATGACCATTGATTAATTCTGATTAAACTGGGTTATGTCAAGTTTTGATCCTTGTTTTTGCTAAGGACAATATCTAATTGCCACAAATGCCTAGTTAGTGTTTAAATTGCTATGGTTCGTGCTGCAATGGGGTATCTTGATATATTTTTTATTTATTTGTAAAACAATGTCATGATATACTACTTCTTATCAAGTATGGTCCGGTTACCATCGTTAGATTTGATTTAATTAGGGTGTGGCCATTGCAACGGTCATAATTTATATTGGTATTCAAATGTATTAAACAATGGCAACCGTCTTATTGCTTGTTCTTGGTATTTGTTTGTGCATTCACAGATCGTTACAGATCAGCAGCAAAGAGAAACATGCATAATACCCAATTATGCGTCCCAGACTATACCAATCAACTCGGTGGTTATTACTATCCAGGGTAAAAAGATGATAAAATAGAATACAGATTCCCTGGAATACGGTTTTAGCAAAATAATCATGGTTGTAATAATTTGCATATTTGTAATTGTAGTGATTGCCCAGGCTATACTGAGAATTGTAGAAATTAGACCCAACGACTCAAACCATAGAAATTACAAGTCTGTTCAAATGATTATGATTTAAATGCCTATCAGAGATATTAATAGCCCTTGTACGCTGATAATCTGTGATTATGGTAATTGATGATATATGGTAAATTATAATCCCAGCCTTTTTCTCCATTTGATCCAGACAATGTTGCTCATAGATATTGTGAAACCATCAGATCTTTTCCGGATTTATTCTTAACATTTACGGTATTTCTGGTGTAATATACAGATTATAACTGCATATGGTATGCCCAACGATATAATGACCAACTACCATACTCATTGGGTTGTACGATTAAAACTCTTGTTTATCATGTTATTGACCATGGGAGCACCTTTTAACAAAATTCATGCATCCCATTGTTCCCCCAAGAAATACCATTATTTCTTCTCAGTGTTTTTCAGTGAAATTCACCATGAAATCCCGCAGTTTCTATTTATAAATGAATGACTCTTAACATGATTTACAGATGAAATACCATGATTTACAGATGAACAACCATCATCTACGGATGATTCTTCTATACTGATGGTGAAATCTCCCCCTTTCGCAGGTCCTCGTGCTCCAGCGTGCCGCGCGCCTGCGTCTGCCCCGCTTGGAACGCGCTTTTTGGGCGACGGCGCGGTGCTGCGCGATGCCGGATCGCCTGGCGTTACCGGAGGTGCCACGAAGAAGTGGTGAATTTGGATTCTTATGACATTTAGATCAAACACTTAGAATGAAAAAAAACACTTAGGGGAATTTGGTGTGATTTGTAAGACATTTGGTTGGGGAATTTCAAGTTTTTTTTTTGGATTTAACCATCAACCATAAGAGATTCATGGGGATACAATGGGATTTAACTGACAAAATGGAAGGTATAAAGGCTAGAAACCAACCGTGGGGATTTAATAGAGATTCAATGGGATGGATAACCACCTAAATATGAGGTGCGTCAGATTTTTTAGGCTACCCTCCAAAGTGGTCATCAGATAATAGGGGAAATGACGACTATTAGGGGGTACCTATGGATATGACAGTGTGTCAAAACCTTGTACCCCTGTAGTTCACATCAAAATAGCTGGGATTTCTGGATGTTCATCCCACTAAAAATATCTAAAAATGGTATGTATATAGGTATTGATCCATAGCCATATCTGAATTTCAACAGAAGTTGAAATGTCCAGCCAAACATTGACACACTGACCAGGGCGACGGGCCACTGGGGTCAAACCTGCTGCTGTACCACGGGTGTCGCTTCAGCCACATCGAGGGCATCTTGCAACGCGGCTTCGACCCATGCCACCCGGCGGCCAGTTCCGGAGTGGTGAAAAGCTTGTGGTGATAAAAAAGGACGGAAAATCACAATTTTCAATGCAGGGAATGAATCAAAGTGCAGCTAATGTCATAATGGGTTTTGAATCGTCCACTATCATTGGCAACTTTTGCATGGCGAAGGCTGTATTCAAGAGAGTGTATGTCCGAGTTTCTTGCAATTAGACCCTCATTTTTTTTTGCTGATTGATCCCCTGTTGCGTATATGATGCTAATGTTGGTCTTTCTGGTCAAAGTCGAAATGGATGTCAAGATTGTCAAGATTGTACAAACAAGCCATTTTGATGGTTCCACCATGTTCCACCCCAGTGAGCCAGCAGAGGTTTTGCTGGCGAGAACGCCGGACGTTTCTTCGGCACAGGGATCTACTTCACTGACGTAGCGGCCAAGGTGGAGATTTCTTTCGAACGCAGGTTTTGACAGTGCATGTTGACATGGACGGAGTTTCTCAGAGTTGATATTGTGTAAGGGTCGCTCCCACATCCTAGTTTCAGCTTGACCGGCTTGACCCAGTTCCAATGAGTCACCAGGCCGATACCTATGTGGATGCTGCTGTTGATGGCACCCGCTGCCTGATCCTGGCAGAGGTCTGCCTGGGGCGCCTGAAGACGGCCCTGCGGCCCATGCCCCGCCTGGACGGAAGTGGCTATGACGCGGTGCTGGGCGAAGACGTGCAGCATGGGGGCGCCATGGACCACAGGGAGTACGTTGTCTTTCGGGGAGAACAGGTGCTGCCAAGGTGGGGATGGCGATGACGATGATGATGACGATGATGATGACGATGATGATGATGATGATGATGATGAATATGATGAATATGATGAATATGATGCTGGTGGTGGTGGTGGTGGCGGTGATTATGTTTCTGATGTTCGTGATGTTCATGATGATACCTATAGTAATGAGAGTGATATTGATGACGCTGGCGTTGTTTTTGTTGTTGATGATGATGGGTGAAGGACAACACATGGTTTTCCTGATTTCTTAGTAGCCCGCCTTCACTTTCCAGTCTCGGCATTTGGGATGATGAACTTGAACGGACATTTACGTTTAACTTCTGCTTTTTTGGTGGTGTTCTGGTAGTTCCCAAAGACACACCACTTGTGTTTTCATGTCCAGGTATTTGTTGTGGTACCGCCACCACGAGACCTGTCCGTGTTTTCGCTGCAGCAAAGTTCTGCCGCCTTTGCCGCTGTCCCTTTGTCGACCGGCCGCGACCGAGCCGCCTCCGAGCTCCGAACCGCGGAAGGCGCGGAAAGAGGAAGAGCTGCTGCGCGAAGACCGTGCGGTGGCCACGGCTTTGAGCGCGCGGAAACCGGGGTGCAGTTGGGAAGACTTCGTGGCCAGAAGAGCTGCCAAACAAAGCCTGGTGAAAAATCTTTGTGAGTTTTGGGATGCCTTGATTGTCTTTTCATTAATGGCCACTGCGATTGGAACTACAGATTGGCTGCTCATTTAGTGGCAAACCATCTTATTGCACAGCAACTCCTAATTTTGACTCCTGTCCGCTTGGCGAAAATTGGTTTAGTAGATTCTGGTTTCCAACTCTCAGGTAAACACACATGGCATGATGTCCATGGAAGGTGGAGGTCCGAGCCCTTTGAACTTTGTTTCGCAACATGGGCCAATCACAGCTTATTTTTTATCTTCTCTTGATCTTGTAGCATTTTGTAGGATCTTGTAACTATCTTAGCACATTCCATCCATTTCTCGGGGGATGTTTGAACAGAGATGCTTCTCCATTATTTTGGACAAAATGCAGGAACAATCTCCCCGCCTCGACCCGAATCAAATTGGAGATGGTTCCCCATTTTTCCTTACGACCTCCCAAAAACTTCTGGATGGATATCTGAAATTGAAATTATCTACCAAAATTACCAGGTGGGATCTTCATGGATTTCCCATGGATTTCCCATTTTTATATGCCATTGGCATATCCAGTCAATCCCCAGGTGAGATCTCTGGGACCGGACTCAGGCCTCGTTGCTGTCGATGGGTGCCATGCGGCAACACACCGTGGATGCGGAGGATGTGGTGATTCGCTTGTGAGGTGCGGTTCCCTTAGGGATTTCAGCCGGCCTCTTCTGGCTTGAAAAACCATGGAAATTCTGGGGATGTATGTGGATATAACTGGTACACGCTGGTTGATGATTAGTTCAAACCAGTGGTTTCCCTATTGTCTTAATGACTACTTGGTGTTTCACCCCAGAGAGTGAGTTCACCCCAGTGAGTGAGTTCACCCCAGTTAATTCAGTAGGGTGCAGCTATAGCGTGTTATAGCCCACTTGCTCAGTGGGGTGCCAGGTGTGACCACCAGAGGTGCCGTCGCACCAGCCGTCTGGCCCGAGCTGGAAAATCCTTTCCAAATGGAAGTTCTACTGGGAAACTTCCACTAATATCCGCAATTCTATGGTAGATCCATAATTGGAAATCATCTTCTATGGAAAAACGACAAATAATCTTCTACTGGGAAAAATTCTATAAATGGAGATTTTCTAGGGCAATATCCACTATTTATAGTAGATGATCCCAGCTATAAACCTCCATTTAGTGCGGGGATTTTCCATTGCCACTTTTGATTACCGCAGGGTAGTTCAATGTAGTTCACATATAGCGCATTTCACGGGAACCTCCCAAGCATCAGGATTGAGGAGGAAGATCCCTTTAGTGGGGAAGGGCTGTCTTGATTGAAACTGTTCGAACCGTGGCAGTTTCGATTCTTGTCAGCTTTCACGAGATTTCACGAGCAGGCCGTAATATATGTTCAGATCATTTGTGCACAGTGCATCTTCAGGGCTTTGCCCTGCCGGCTTCCCCAATGCGGGTAGTGACTAGTGGGTGTTGCACTGGTGATATTCAGTTTGTGCTTGTTGGCCCCCAAACAGGCTTGTACATGCCTCCCCAGCATTGCTGGTGTGCCCAGAATGCTGGGGGGCATCTGAATTCTGTACCTCCACCTGCGCCTGCTGCTTCCCCTGAATTGTATTTTTGGGTCAAGTCAGGCGCCCCAAAAGAAAGGGATCTGTATAATCTGACAGGAAAGAATAGAGACGCTGTTAACTTGAATTGTGGAGTCTTGCTGTGCAATATGTTTCCGCAACACAAAGGACAATCAGCACATATGTTTCAGTCGGTAGATATGGGTTCAGGTTCAAAATGGTTCAAAGTCACAGTCACACACCTCTCCACGAAAGACCAAAGATGAGTGACTTGGCGCGTTCACCAAACTAAAAGGGTGCTGAGTTGTAACAGTTTAAACTGCACGGTTTTTGCAGTCAAGTTGGATTCCAATGAGTCAAAGGTTACGCATGTAATTGCCCTGCCTCCCAGAGACTCTCAAATGCATATGTGTCAAAATTTTACGCACCCCCATAATCCACAGATTTTACGAAATCATTTTCAGTAGTAGAGCAGTAGACCATCCATTTCCATACATCTTCCCCTAGGTTTTCAATGGTTTTCATACGCGTCATCGGCCATTTGGAAGCCGAAAAGCGGCAGTGTCACCAGAATGGTGGTTATGAATCACGAAAGAGATGTTTGATGGTTGTGAAAGAAACGAGATTAGTTCAACGCCAATCTTGTTCGACTACTCAATACGAAAACTGTTGCAGAGATGCTTGGCGTTCACCATAATCACCGACAGCCAAACATAATGAAGACCAAGGAAAAACGACCAACCTGGAATCTGAGAACGATTTTTCGACCCTAGACTCGCCTTTGCGAGGCACATGAAAAAACCGTGCAGCTGGGTGGACGGATCCAACTGATACTCGTAGCTGTGCTGACTGTTGGGGAGCACCTCTTTCAACAGTCTAGGATGATGGTGATTGCATGAGACCTATACAACAGTTGGATGTTGTCAAGGTTTTTCAGACGCCTGGAACCATAATTACAATTGCTCCATATCTAGGAAGTGGACCCCGCAGTAGCCAGATGGTGAAAGCATTGGATTGCTTCCGCCGAGGATCTTGCTGCAAGATGACCGCACGTTTGTAGATATGGCGGTCTTTTTTAGCAACAAACGCATGGACATTGACCAGCAAAATTGTATAATATGTGTTGAATGATATCGATGGGAATTTAGACACAACTAAAACGCGGAAGTACACAGGCAAACATGTGGAGCTACGTGAAATGGGGGGGTTTGAACAAACAAACATTGGGAAAGTAAACGCCAGAACCACGCATGTTGTCCATACCCAAACATTGATTGGAATACGGTGAGTTCTTGTCGAGCGCGACAGGTGGTTGGACAATGTTGGACATACCCACTCTTGGTTGACTCCTTGAGCCATGGCCCAAGCTTTGGTTGAACAATGCTTTATGGGCTTCTAGGTTAGGGTCTTGTTGAATGGGGCCAACGTTTTCCGCGCACAGGGAATCCCAGTCACACCTGTGGAACCAATCCCCCGCAGGATTTTATTGTTGAACATCCCTAGTTTTGAGATTTAGCATTAGCCCTTGTCCATTCTGTTTTGGCGTACTGATCCATTGGGACTGTTGGGAGACATTACCAGCCCTAAACCTTCACTCCTGGTTGGCATACAAAATCATATAAATTCACTATTAACAGAAATTTCATGTAAATTTAACCCCAATTCACTTTCATATTTCTCAGCGGACAGTGGTCCCCTCAACCAGCGCGACAAGCAGCGCCCGCATGGACAGTGCACGCTCCCCATGCGCCGGAGGCACAAAGGCGCGTTTCCTGCTTTGCCCCACGGATGTTACCCTCTGGTAAACTAACATAACTATGGAAAATCACCATTTTCAATGGGAAGATCCACTATAAATGGTGATTTTCAATAGCTATGTTAAATTACCAGAGGGTAGACAGCCTCAAAGTGGCATGGCTTGTGACTGAAAAAGATAAAACAAAGACGAACAACAAGTAAAGTTGGGTCCAAAATGTTGGTGCATAACCAGCCTTACCCTGACATTCAACCAGCTTTTACCCTGACATAAAACCTTCTTGGGGGGTGCCTTTCACCCTGACATACCCAACCCTCCGGACCAGAAACAATTTTTTGCAGGAGGCCTCGAAGCGGATGCGGAGAACCAAAGGAGTTCTGGTCGTGGGTCTATGAATGAAAGCCAAGACAAGAGAATAGAATTAACAATATATATATATTATAGTGCCCAGACTGTATTTCCTTTTTCTTTTTGTGAATCATGAATGTATGTCGTAATGTAATTCTAATTTTTTTTACATCCGTATTTTGTGGAAATCTGTAATGGATTATGCCTGGCAGGCGGTTCTGTACTCTACTAGTATGGTATCAGTAGTTTGTTGACAAAGAGTCACCAAATGTTCCAAAGCCATCCCTGAAAACTTGTCAAGCCTCATCCTGAACATACCCGTATTCTAAAGAGAGCACGTGATACAGAGTGAGACATATTTTGCGTCAGATAGCGTCAGCTATAGGGGTTCTTACTTCTCTATGTAGAGGATCCCGATCGGCGAACATTTTGCAGCTGCAGCCTTCTTGTCTCCCAGTCTTGTCTCCGTTCGTGATTGCCGCCTTCGCTGCCGCTGCTAACTTGCTTCCGAGTCTTGTCTTGCTGCTCTGCCAGTCTTGTCTGCGAACTCGAAGACCGACGAAAAAAGTCTCATTGCTATCTGGGGTCTATGCCGGGGTATTTTTTTGGGGAAAGCTGTTATATCTTTCAAAACACGTGGAAATTTGGGTTTCCGGGCACCCCCCCCCCACTCACCCACCCAACCACCCACACACACACACACACAATTGCACACAATTACACACAATTACACAATTATCTACATTTTATATACTGTGATATCATAGACAGGACGGAGCGGCAAAAGGAGGTGTCCCTGCTGCAGCAGGTGCTAATGGGTCGGTAGATTGATGTATAAGTGGGTGGCAATAAAACTCCCAAATGTGGCAATTCAACAACGGGGAATCACTCTCGGAGAAACCCAGATGTTACCAGATGTTTGTAGATTTGCGGACTACCTTTTTGCAATTTGGATGGGAAAATAGAGGAACCAACCAAGAAAAGACGGCTTCCGACCGTAGTTCTTTTATTTTTTCTACGATATCTAAGATGTGCAACGATTGATTTATCTCACCAACACTGGGATCTTGAAACCATTAACTTAAGAAATGACGACCTAATCAAAAATGATGGCCTCTGTGACATATGAACAGGCTTGTGATTTCCCACGAACTCGAGGTTTGCAGGCTGGAGTTCAGCCAATTCTTGGAGACCTATGACTACGGGTAGTGTATTTTTGCTTACCCAAAGAGTGTGCACCCAGCATTTTCTGGGTCGTCATCATCCCAAAGATTGATGATCATGCGTTGCATAGGGTACAACTGATTTCATGATTGATCACCAATTTCTAACTACCAACCATCACTTTTTCAGCTGAAAATGATGAAACTCCAAGCATCGAACGTTAAAGATCACATGCACAATTTCATGGTTTATTTTGGTTGATCAGCATTATCCAAGGATACTTTTTCCCCATCGATCACCATGGATCAATTGATTTGATCATGGCCGATTCCAATTATCATGGTCACATTGTCTCCATAATTTTCCCACAATCGACATGGGATTGGTTTAAGCGAACATTATGGAAAATTGAACAACCGGAAAACCCAAAAAGAACCCTACACGTGATGGGGAAACAACCCTACAATGCCCCTGATGGGAAAACCGGCAGGTGCTGCAGTTCGGCTTCTCAGGCGACGCCAGGCGTCGCTTGGCGAATGCGCTTCGGTCGCCGACCAAAAATGGTGATTTTTTAGGAACAAAAACATTGGATTCTGCTAGAAGACATGGAGACTTTATGGCGAATGAACATGAATTAAGAAAGTAAAATAGGATTTTGGTCCAAGAGAAATAAACATTTTGATCCACAACTTGGGGGTTTCAATCAACAAACTCAGCTGAAGCAACAGGAACTGGGCATGGGCGAGGATGTGTAGCAAAGGATGGGAATAGGGATTAAACATGATTTAAACCATTGAATAGATCAGGATTTAAAACTCGAACATTTTTGTTAACCGTTCGCCAAACATGTGGTTATGACGCCCTCATCTATGTGGAGATGTTGACCATGAACATATGGCTCAACAACGATGAAACATGAGGAAAAATGGGGATGTGAATGAATCACCACATGATTGTAGTGGTGAAACTGGCACAGCGCAATTTTCCGTGATGTTCGATTTAACCTGCGATGATGAAACACCATGAAGGGATAGGTACCATGGCTTATTGATTGGCTGGATGATCATAAAGTTTGACCAAGGTTGAGAGGCTTCCCTACCTAGAGGTTACCCTATAAACATGTCTACACTATATAGGGGTATATGGGTGTTTCCTAAAATGGGGGTATCCCCAAATCATCCAACCTTGGACCATTTTGGATCTATCCATGTCGATGACGGCTCTACTTTGGATGGTCTGTAAAAACCGACCAGCTGTGCAACTGGTTGGTTGAATACTAGAAGGCTCCCTCGCGTTAAATATAACAATATATATATATCAATAATGTTGGCTATATATATATTATGCATATATATATATAATTATATTATACATATATATATAGACATTATATTATATATATATTATATTATATATATACATATTATACATATATATATATACATATTATATATATTATATATTATATATAATTATATATATATATATATATATTATATATATATATTGATAATACACATATTTTTCGCAAAAGGACATTATTGATATATGTTGGTTTCTGCAAATTGGCGGGTCCTTTTTAACCATCGATTCTCCATGGTTTCCTCATTAAACAGGACAAATGTTTGGACGATTTTGGAGTCCCCCCTGGTACCCCGATTTTTAGAAACTAAGCACCGTATGTGCCATGGGCAAACCGTGGTTTGTTTTCCAATAAAAGAGGATGATCATCCTTTTCATTGTGTGGTTCTTATATCCTTTTTTGGGAATCCCATTCATGACGATGGGATGACCCTAGCCCATAATTCCCACGTAAGTTGACGATCATGGCTATGTTAACCAAGTTCTGTGCCTCTCCGAGGTAGTGCCCAAGATGGTCAGAGTCCACCCCCATTGGCGTCACTTGCTTGGGAAACTGGAGCAGAAACTGGAAGATACAACCAGATATTCAAAGTGTGCGGCAGAATCCACGGTTTTTACTGATGACTTGCTGCAGATGAAAAGAAATGAAAAACATAGACATAGAGTTCATCCCCTTACCCTGCGAATAAGTTTCTGACAAACTATATACATACACATCTTGCAGTACTTGCACCCGTCCAGTCCATGTAGGGCAAAGGAAAACGAAGGACTTGGGGACAAGTGGGATCGGGGCAAAATTAGTGACTGCCAAAAAAGACGACGGTGTGAGAATTCCTAAAACGATGAAATTACAGTAATATGTTCATATGGCTATGGATCAATACCCATGAAAATACCATTTTTAGTGGGTTATTCACATCCATAAATCCCAGCTATTTTGATGTGAACAAAAAAGGGGATTCCATGGGTTTTGACCCACTGCCATATCATTTCATATCCTAAATAGGATGGTTTAGACTCCGGCTCGTTTCCCAGGTCCCATGTGGCGGCCTTCCTGGGGTCCGGCGGGTTTTCAGGGTTTTCAGGGAGCTACCCGGAAGACCATTGGTCCACCAGATGGGCAAATGTGAAGATCTGGGGATTTGAATATGGAAAAACCAAGGGAACACTATGGAATTCGATGGACAAGATGGGTCCATAGGTTCGGAGAAATCGATACTGTAAATGTATCAGATGTCCAAACAAAGGGGATGTTTTTTTTTTTTACCATGGCACTCCATAGATATTCATAGATGATGGTTGGCAAGGGAATCAGACAAAATAGAGGCTCATTTCCTTGGGATTTCGATAATTTGCACAGATGGATTTTTGGCTTTAGTTATACCATGTTTATACCCATAGATGTCCTTTTCCTACTAGTAGGGTTTCATCCGCCCCGTTGTAACGGTATGCCGTATGCCTGACCGGCCCCTTTGTTTTTCCCAATGGGACATTGTATGCTTATAGCCAGCATGCGGCAATGAAACATGGCTATGGACAAATCCACATTTATAATAATGTATTGAAAATAGGTATGTACGGGGGATTTTCCCACTAAACATTCATTTATATGAAGGGATTTCGCATTGCCGTGTTCGGGCCCCAAATGGTCTCCCATTTTGATCTGCCCAGATCCATTAGTTTTATCTGTTTCCCAGGGCCTATGGCTGCGTACGACTGGCACGCTGTGCGATGGGCTGGCAGCGGTTTGTTCCCACAGGTGCCAGCTGTAAATCTCCCTTTGGTGAGTTCCCCAGAGAAATGGGGGCGACCATAAAACAAGTGTGATTGAAGCAACAAAACATCCGAAGCGATCCATAAAAGTCGGGCTTTTAGCAGTATGCAAGTCTATCTATGATTTAAACTGCCAAACATGGGCTTTTGGGGACCCTTAAGGGTGCGTTGCTGAGATATTCAGCAAGGATCAGGAAGGCTATTTGGCCGGTGAATGGCTAGGTTCACCCACCAAGTGCGGGAGGTTAAGGGATGAAGATAAAGGAGGCGGCTGGTATGACCAATCAAAACATGTGGATGTTTGGATGTGACCAACCGGTGAAATACAGGTTTGCATTTGTTTGTGGAACATGTCATACCGAGCAAAGTGTTTTGGGCTTTAGGGTTCGTCTAAAAGTCTGAGACATGCAAAAACATTGCCCCTGAAAGGTATTTGGGCATGTCAAAGGATACGGTTTGAACGATAGGGTCTTGTCGGAAAGTCGGCCATTCAATGGGTATCCTGGATTCATAAAATTGGTGACCTTTCATTGGACAGTTGGTTTTACAATCCATTTGATCAATCTGCCCTCTGGTAATTCAACATAGCTATTGAAAATGGTCCATTTATAGTTGATTTACCTAGCAAAAATGGGGATTTTCCATAGTTATGTCAGTTTACCAGAGGGTAAATGAGACTTGCTTAAAAATTCGTCTTGGTGCACTGAAAATGCAAATCTAAGCTATGCAAAAAGGGCTAAGTCAACTGGTCGCCCATTTTTCAGGATGGTCTTCCAATGAAAATGCACAAAGTCTGCGGACACACACACACACATATTTGTATATATATATATACATACATGTTTCCATATGACTATTTTTCATGGCCGTGTTGGACAGCTGTTCGTAAACATGGTTGCTTCCCATACTGCATTAGCACCAAACAAGAGTTGGTTTGCAATGATCCCAGGAACCAATGAAGAACTTTGATGGCCACCGAAGCCATAGCCATGGGTAATTGGTCTGACCTACCCCGACGTGGAACATTGGGTAACTAATCACTGGCCTTGGGATTTGCAAATCACAGCCAAAGTGATACATTGTGCGACCATATACCCCTGTATGTGTATGTGTATGTACATGGATATGCATATGTATATGTACATGTGTATATATATATACATACACATGCTTACCCCCCGCCCAAACCAGCACCTACAACAACAATAACAACGATGATAACGATGCTAGCAACATTTCGACACCACAAAAGACATGGACATAGATACGGAATGAGGTAGATGGAATCAATCTCAATCAACAAATCCCAGAAACTTCGCCGAAAGGTGCAAGGTCCAAATCCCGAAAGGTGCAAGGTCCGAAAGGTGCAAGGTGCAAGGTCTTCCCAATCTGATGCATCCGCCATTGCAGGTCTGCGAGGGGAAGATCTCCAACGCTGGGCCCTGGAGCATTGGCACCTTGAGCCCAACTGTGGCAAACTTGGGTTGCCCCAGCAGGTTAACCGTAGCCATGTCATACTTTGGGAGGTTTATTGCTGTAGCCCGGTTGGTTCTTGTTGGTTTCTATGCTCCATCGTCCAAGTATGTCCAAGTCTTCTCTCTTCGAAGTTATTCACAAGACATGTTCTATCACCTTCCATGTTTAATGTGAAATATCAATGGATTGGTTTTCTTGGGAAAATCTTAACCGGAAACCATTGATTTTCCCATTAAATCTTGGGTTTTCCTGTAAATTTTCCCTTAAACCAATCCAGTGAAAATAGCAGCCACTTCCTGTAGATCTTCCCCCAGTCAGTCAGTCTACGTGTTGGGTGAAATCAACGGCTGGACTAACCACTAGCTACTAACATCTACTAGTTGTTGGTTAGTGTTGGTTAGTAGTAGTACAGTATGATTTCTTGGCTACTATTGTCGGCAACTGATGTTTATGACGCATTTTATGACGCATTTTATGACGCATTTTATGACACATGTTGACGCATGTTGAATGAATTTGTATAGAATGGCATGCAGTAGTCACGATGAACGGTGAACTCACGGGTATTTTGCTGGGTACATTCCATGTTTTTGGCTTCACAGGGTGTTTTAACTAAACTGATTGATTGATTGATTGATTGATTGGGTTTTGGTTTTGATGTTTTTTCTTAGCAAAGGACACCAACCATATTTAAAAACATACACCAACCATCATATTATATCCATTATAATTACAGTATATCACATCGTGATAGTTGATAGTTTTTGATGACACAATCCAACAATAACCATTCGTAGTAGTATGGTTGATTAGATAATTATGATTGATCACATAATGATGATTGATCAAATTGCAAATATCAAGCATATCTACCAATACTTGGTGGCTCCAGTTAGTACGTGGACTAGTTTGCCCCACTTGTAACTGGACATTGCCTTAACTTACCTGAATGAACTGAGGTTTCAAAACTAAGCCACTTACGATTCCTGAGAGGGTATCCAACGATTATATTCCAAGTATATCATATTGTATCCCATGACACTGCCATTTTTTTCCCCTAAACTCCATTTTTTTAATGAGATATTTGGGGTTTCCGAAGTCATAGGAGTACCCGATTTGTCATCCATTTCTAGATGGGATTTTCCATGAAATACAGAAAAACCATCATCAACCATCCAGCTATTGGGGTACCCCGATGCCGATGGAAGTTCGCCCATGGTCCAATGGTTCAGGCCAATCCGGCCGGTCCTGGAGGCACCACCTCAGGCGAGCCATCGTGGCGGTTAAAAAACACCCATGGGAAGACTGACCAGAATTCCTAAAAAGAGTACGGAGAAAAAATTGGGTGACCAAATTTACTATGAATATTGGTAACTTCCTAGTAAATGAAATATATGTAGAATGTATGAATATACAAATTTACTATTTAATATGTTAATATATGGCGAATTTCCCCCAAACTATGGTAAATTCCCATGGTAAATCATGGTAAATCTTGCCATGATTTACCCCCATATTTTACCATATTTTACCATGACAATTCGGAGGATTTCACGATTGACATTTTGGTGGCGATTGGATCTTGAATGAAACAAGCAACACGGGAATTTAGATAACTTGTTCTTAATGGGATATGAATATTAAGCAACAAACATGTCTGGGATGTAACTGCTGTGCATCAAACATACTGACACCTTTTAGGCAAACCAGCTAGTGAAGGGTAGGTTCTCATGGGTTATCTTTAGCCCATGAAGAGATGAATATTGAATATACTCTTTGCATCTCTTTGCAGGGAAAGATCTTGGACAGACCCATGGTAAGGCAGCCTCTCAACCGGTAGAGCCAGGCCACATCATTAGTTTCGAAACTCTGCACAACTGGCTGAGAAAACACAAATTTTGATAAATGTGTTCATTCATTTCTTAGAGTTCTGAGAATGGAACATTGCAAGGCTCTCTCCCCACAATTATATATATATACAGCAGGACAATCCGTATGTGTGCGCGCGTGTGTGTGTGTGTGCGTGCTGGATCTTCGCTGGTTTACCTCCAGATACATACATGCATGCATACGTACATACATAGATACATAGATACGTAGATACATAGATACAACGATACGTAGATACATAGATACATAGACGCATAATTAGACACATATACACAAATACACATACACAGTCCATTGCAATGCATTCCATTACATCATTACATTGCATTGCATTGCATTGCATTGCATTACATTGCATTGCATTACATTGCAATACATTCAATTGCATTGCATTACATTGCATTACATCACACACACATGTATATATTATAGATGAACTGGGTCATACTCAGACTGCAAGTGGATGGCAGGATATCACTATACTGCCTCTGATGGCGCTCTGGGCGTTCCTCGGACCGACCGGGGGCCATGGTTTGACTTAGGACTCAGCCCCCTGGGCCTGGAAGCTTTACATCCCAAGTCTCCGGTCCCAAGTGGAGTCACCCTCCAGCAAACGAACAGAACTATGGAACAACAACATTTTAAATAGGTAAATCATCTATAAATGAGCCATTTTCATCCATTTTCCATAGCTAGGTTGGTTTACTGGAGGGTAAAGTTGGAATATCGGTCACAGCAATGGGGATACCAGTACAATGGGGGTTCAAAAAAGCCACAAACATAGGGATTTCACGCGGTTCCACCGAATCCACTGTGGGAAAGTAGTGTCCTCAAGTGGTTCACTACTCAAGAAATGATCAAATCCAATTTAGCACCCCTTTTTGATGGGATAACCATCCAATTTTCATCCAGAACTGGGTGTATATGGTCATTAGCCACACAATTTGATTGAGATGCACCCGCAAGTAACAAGTCCATGGGGTACCCCCAAAATGATTGTTGTTTCAAACCACGGTTACCCAGCAGCTATTTGGATGGCCACGCGCGGTGGCGGGTCGCTGACATGGAGGCATGTCCACCATACCATGGTGGTTCCATAGGGTGGTTCCAGAATCCTGGAGAGATGGAACATAATAGATAGAAGAATTGTACTAATATATGTATAATAGTATACAGTATATATATATGTTATTATATGCTACTATATATATATTGCTATATATTACTGAATAGTAGATCACGTTAATATGAAAAACTCAGGAAAATGCAATCAAGGCCTGTCACTTGAAAGGTGCAAGCCCTCAACGAGGCCCGCAACCCCCAACATGACAGCGCTTGTCTAACTGCAACATACACATATAGATCTTATAAACATGAATGAGATGTTTGTTTATGCACACCTTAAAGACTCAAAACCTTGATTTTGAACGCTTGTTTTTACCCCCGTCTCATTCGAAAGGGTCTGAAGACCTCTCAAGAAAGATTGTCAACCCCCGGATGGTTGATCCCAAAACTACCGCAGAGAATGCAGTACCTACCGACTGTTTTTGCTTCCGTTACCCCTTGACCGCCTTGACCGCCTTGACCCATATCCATCTAAGTTCTTTCTGTTTGTCACTGTCAGAGCCATTATAAACTCATCACACATTCAATATATCCTCGCAGAAGTGGTCAATTTTATACGTGTCCCCCCCATGACTAAGGACACCTCCAGATATGTGTATCTGGGGTTATGGTGATGACAACAGCAAAATAACTGTAGTTAGATAATGTTAGATATAGTTAGATGAGGAATTTGGGATCTTACACTTAGGTAATGAATCTAATGAAACAGATTACTATTGAACATCCAGATTTTCAAGCCACGTCCACGTTGTCTCCCAGGCCTGTTTCAGCCAGCGAACTTCCAGCCATGCTGGACACGGCCGGGGCGGACGCGGGGTCCTAGGAGGTGGTGTTCCCCGATGTTTATTGGGTAAAATCAGCTGTACTTATCCATAGACCCCAAACTAACAGTAACCCAGTAAACTAGACCAACATAGACCAACTTCATTGTGGGGCACCACCTGCAACAACATTTAAGTGCTAGACAATGTATCCCTGTTTTTCGATTGGATTCCCATATTTTATCACACTACTTGATGCACCTGACTGAGGCTACAGGTCAAACATCACCCCGTGGCCCCCTGGCCCTAAAAATCACTTGACCCATTCTGAAGTCGTGAACTGGCGCTTGATATGGCTTTCTCCCAACATTCCCAATCCACTGGCGAATCATCACCCCATGATTCCTGGAAACCCATGAGGAAGACGGGGTGAGGGAAGATATCCCCATTCTGTGCATGGGGACATTCAAAGCGAAGTTATGTATATATGTACAATTATTATATATGTACACCTGTTTCATGAGGTTTCATAGTTCCCCCTCTTACATGTAGTACATCCTCATGTATAACATTTCCATTAATCATTAATCATATTTCAGTTATATTCCCATTGATATTCCCATTGGATTTCAATCATATTCCCATGGAAAATTCCACGATAATGGACAAATAATGGATGATTTGGTCCAAAATTCCCATTGTATTCCCATCCATAAAGGATCATTGGAAGATAATTCCCATTTTAGGACACCTCCATCTAATGATATTCCCATTAGCCTCTGGTAAATTAACTTGTAGACCCTGAAAATCGCCTAGTTTTAATGGAAACTCATCTTCCAACCCCCAAGACTGCCAGGGTCGAACTGTTAATTTACCAGAGGGTAATATTTAACGTAGCTATTGAAAATGACCATTAATAGTGGATTTTCCCATGAATAGCATGGGGATGTTCCATAGTTATGTTAAATTACCAGAGGGTAATGAGGATACCATAGTTATATTCCACTTGATCCCATCCGGGTTTTTCCATCTGCGAGGTCTTCGCGAGCTTTGCCCGGGAACCGGAGGCCTTGGGAAAGGCCGATGCGCGTGGCCAACTGCCGCTGCACGTGGGGCTTCTCGTGGATGGCTGGGGAGCTATTGGAATGACCCTGGTTGATTGGTGATTCTAGGGGATTATGAATTCACATTTATGAGCGATAGGATTGGGATTGTGAACTAAACCATTGGTGATTATGGGGAGTTATACATAGTTATACTACCTAGGCTATTTTCATCTATTTTCTGGATTATTGAAACTGTGAATGAATCAGGGAGAGTCTGCAAAGATTTACAACTTTCATGACCTCAGGTGGTGATGAATGTGCCACGGTAGAATGACGGTAAAATGACGGAAATGCCAGGATTTTAGCTGCAGACATCATTTATCATACGACTGTCAAATGGGTAGTTCTCTGCAAACATCTTTTTTTTCTTTCCACCATTGCTTTATATTGCTTTCGCCGTATCAAACATGACCACTCTCAGGTGGATTCCTGCCTCCATGGCTTGTGATCCATGGATTTCCCGTCAATCCTCATTTTGGCTGGTAAATCTCCATCTTGATCCATATCGTTGCTTCTATCCAACCAATTTTTACGCTCTATCCCATCAGAATGCCACTTGGAAGTGCAGTTCCAGTTTTAAGTGTTATAGGGACCCCATATCCCAACTTGTGGGGGTTTAGTTCACCATGGTTATATCCATTTGTAAGTCACCTCAACTGCACCGCCAAGTCACCTCACTGTATCCCTAAGGACCTCCCCATGGGCCTTGGTCCCGTGGTCGCCCGTGGTGTCCCGACCGAGGTAGCCGCCCGGCGGGGCAATGCCGCGCTGCTGCAGCTGCTTCTGGTGCGATGACGAGCCGTGTGGGCGATGGGAAATCATCATCATCGTCATCATCATCATCATCATCATCATCATCATCATCATCATCGTCATCATCATCATCATCATCATCATCGTCATCATCATCATCATCATCATCGTCGTCATCATCATCATCATCATCATCGTCATCATCATCATCATCATCGTCATCATCATCATCATCGTCATCATCATCATCATCATCATCATCGTCATCGTCATCGTCATCGTCATCATCATCATCATCAGCATCATCATCATCATCATCATGGTCATCGTCATCGTCATCGTCATCGTCATCATCATCATCATCATCGTCATCATCATCATCGTCATCGTCATCATCATCATCGTCATCATCATCGTCATCATCATCATCATCATCACCATCATCATCACCACCATCATCATCATCGTCATCATCATCATCGTCATCATCATCATCGTCATCATCATCATCATCGTCATCATCATCATCATCGTCATCATCATCATCATCATCGTCATCATCATCATCGTCATCATCATCATCATCGTCATCATCATCATCATCGTCATCATCATCATCATCGTCATCATCATCATCATCGTCATCATCATCATCATCGTCATCATCATCATCATC
>Ga0126342_10002663_pt1 | contig 28300 bp, 27 predicted proteins | sample Cyp1metagenome_FD_92528 | JGI IMG/M metagenome (GOLD analysis project Ga0126342, IMG submission 92528) | Coral microbial communities from Lord Howe Island, Old Settlement Bay, Australia - Cyphastrea 1 metagenome | ecosystem: Host-associated > Invertebrates > Cnidaria > Coral ... | reverse complement strand
GCCAGATAGAATGCCAGAAGATATGCCAGAAGATATGCCAGAACATCTGCCAGAAGATATGCCAGATAGAATGCCAGAAGACATGCCAGAAGATATACCAGAATATATGCCAGAAGATATGCCGGATGGAATGCTGGATCGAATGCCAGAAGATATGTCAGATAGAATGCCAGAAGATTTGCCAGTAACAAATCGATAAATGTCATGGTGGGGATCACTCGAAGTAAAGTAATTTCTATCACTTAGTTTTTGTTCCCCCTTAAGCATTCAGCTTGTTGTTCTATGTATGCGTTTTAGTGACAATTTTATTTTTGCAGGTACAAAGTGTAGCTAGCGTAGCTTAACAAGCCTTGAACTGCGCAGAAAAAAATGCCCATTCCAGATGCACGCTTTGGCGAATTAGGTTGATATTTGATGATATTTGGATGGAATCGATGCCTTGCATGCAGCATGTTGGTGCATCAGCCCTTGTTTAGAAGCCCCCTGAGCTTACAATGACTGATCCCTACCAGCTGCAGAATAAACGGATGTAAGCGGTGCTGTAACTAAAAAGTGCCCCATTTGAGGCTGGTACAGTAGTTGCGCATCAAACCATATCAAGCCCAGGTTATGGCATTGCAATGACTGCGTTCAACGACGGGGCTTGGGAGGCGTGTCTGGATCTGCTGGTGCGTTCTTTACGTGCATCAACACACCCCAACGTGGTGAGTTGCACCACGCTGATTCGGACGTGTGCGACTGCTGGTGAATGGAGGACACAGCTGGATGTGCAGATGTGTCGCTGGGTCCCTTTGCTAAGTGATAATTATACCTATAATTTATAATATCATAATCACTGTACTATTGAATACACACATGTTGATGAAGACACGCGTGTTAATATTTGTGTACATTCAGGAGAGAGCCAGCACTTGCCCTTCGCATGACCTCCCCACCAGCAACAAAACCAGGATGGCTCTAGAAGTGTTGAGAAGCATGGCTGAGATGCTGGTGGAAGCCAACACATGGAGCTACAACTCCAGCATCACTGCCTGTGAATCGGCTTCCCATTGGGAGGTGGCATTGCTTCAGTTGCACCAGATGCGAGCAGCGGAACTGGAGCCCCACTTGCAGAAGTTTGAGGGTGGAGAAAATGAAAAGATAAGTTTATGTAGGTATACATGTATGGCGAAAAAACAGGTGAAGCGTGAAGTAAAGTCTTGGTTGGGTTCAAATTTTGGCTCTGGATGAGGGAACGTGACCACACGTACGTACATACATACATCAAACATACATACATACATACATACATCCATACATCCATACATCCATACATCCATACATCCATTGCATACATACATCCATCATACATACATACATACATACAAACATACATACATACGGTCATACGTACGTATGTACGTATGTACGTACCTACCTACATACATATATATTTATACATATACATGTACATGTACATGTACATATACATATACTTATACTTATGCATATACATACATATACATACATGCATGCATACATACATACATACATCCATTTATACATGCTTCTATACATACATTTATACATACATTTATACATACATTTATACATACATTTATACATACATTTATACATACATTTATACATACATTTACATACACTTACATACACTTACATACATTTACATACACTTACATACATTCTACATACGCTTACTTACACTTAATACATTCACATACATTCACAAACATTTACATACATTTACATACATTTACAGTACATATGTTTACATATATTTGCACATACTGAAATATATTTACATTTATTTATACATATATGTACAGATATTTACAGATATTTGCATATGTTTACATGTATTCACATATACACACACATATTTATATATATACTATGTCTTTAATTATTTCACACGCACACACACACATATATATATACATATTTATATATATATATATGCAGTTTTCCGGCCAACCAAATGCCCAAAACTTTTTGACCCATGCTAGGGTTAGCTATACATAGCTGTACATACACTAAATGTGGTAATGAGACAGGTGGGTTTTCTCGCGGAAGCATTGATTCCTGTGCGTATACCCGAGGAGCCGGATGTGATCAGTTTCAATTCCACCCTGAGCGCCTTCCAAGATGGAACTTCTTGGTCCGTAGCTTTGCAAGTTTTGGAGCAGATGGAGCAGAGCCATTTGGAGCCTGAAACTCGGCTTTTTTTTGGCGGGTTTCGCTGATTTTTTTAAAGGACCCACAGCACGCTCAACTGGGATAAACTGTGAATTTCTAGCCAAAAAATCACAATAGCACGTTCTTCCAGCACCAAAACCCATTGAGCCAAAGAAACTGATGTTGGTGATCATGACATCAAGGATACCTTGACCTTCAATTCGACCATCACTGCGTGCCGCCATTGGCCAACAGCCTTGGCAGTGCTCCAGGCGCATGGATGGGTCAAGATGTCAGAGAGCTTGGATGAGTTCATGACCATTTGTATCATTCCGCATGTTTGATACTTTGATCATTTTATGTTCAACTGCATCTGGAGTTTCAATATCCAGTTCAGACTCACGTCAGATCTTTACAAAATATTTTGGAGATACTGAACTTCGTTTCTCGAATGGAGGGAGTTGCCCCATGCCATTGACGGAGCAGCCTCCCCCCGGGCATGACATCCACAGCCCCATCGCCATCACCATCAGCGTGACCTACCGATCTTTGAGCCCTTTGTCAGCGAAAGATGCCCAAACGCAAACATGATCGTTTAAGGAATTTTAGGGTCCGCGAAAGCGCGCGAAAGCTAAACGTGTGTTTGCGGAAGTGCTACAAACGCAATGAGCAAAAACTGTTTGGGATTGCAAAATGTTTGCAGCAGGGTTTTCAACTTTTCAACACCGATCATATGTTCAGCTGGTCCTGCAGGCCATGTTTACAAGAAATCTGCTGGTTTCGGCAATCAGCTTCGGCGCTGTCATCAACGAATGTGAGTCTCTTGGCAGGTGTTTTGTTGCAGCGCTAGCAGCTGGATTTCAGAGTCACAGGTCTCAAAGGGGTAAGGACATGTAAGAACGTTCCACGTTCTGACTTGTTTTGCATTTGCTATGTTGTGCTATGTTGTCTTATTAGTTTCTTGCTTGCCTCCTACTTTTCTTATTATTCGTATACATATTAAATCATAACATATATATATATATAGTATTTTATATATAACATAATAAACACACATATATATAAATATAAATATAAATATAAATATATAATGATAATATATCTATATATATATAATATTATATATATATCCGTGTGTGTGTGTGTTTGTTTTTTCCCCACCTGCCAGGTGAGGGTTGTTAGATTTATCAGAGCTGTTCTTCTCCTCCTCGGCTAGCTCTTCTCCTCCTCTTCCTCCGCTTCCTCTTCGTCCTCCGCCTCCTCCTTCTCCTCCACCTGTTTCGCCTCGACCATGTCTGCATCAACTTCCACCTCAACTTCCGCCTTTCCAACTCTTCGCCAAGCTCTTTGCCAACTTCCCAGCTCAGTGTGCACCACTGGACCTCAACCTTGGACCTTCCCAGCTCAGTGTGCACTGCTGGACCTCAACCTTGGACCTTCCCAGCTCAGTGTGCACCGCTGGACCTCAACCTGGGACCTTCCCATCTCAGTGTGCACCGCTGGACCTCAACCTGGGACCTTCCCAGCTCAGTGTGCACCGCTGGACCTCCACCTGGGACCTTCCCAGCTCAGTGTGCACCGCTGGACCTCAACGGCCAGATAGAATGCCAGAAGATATGCCAGATAGAATGTCAGATAGAATGCGAGAAGATATGCCAGATAAAATGCCATAAGATATGCCAGATAGAAAGCCGGGAGATATGCCAGATAGAATGTCAGAAGATATGCCAGATAGAATGCCAGAAGGTATGCCAGATAGAATGCCAGAAGATATGCCAGCGAAAGTGCCAGAATGTTTGCCAGATAGAATGCCAGAAGATTTGGGCAGAGAAGATATGCCAGATAGAACGCAAGAAGATATGCCAGATAGAATGCCAGAAGATATGTCAGATAGAATGCCAGAAGATTTGCCAGTAACAAAATGTATAAATGTCATGGTGGGGATCACACGAAGTAAAGTAATTTTCCCCACCTGCCAGGTGAGGGTTGTTAGATTTTATCACAGTCCTCCACCTCCTTCTCCTCCTCCTCCTCCCTCTCCTCCAGCTTCTCCTCCGCCACCTTTGCATCCACTCCCATGTTCACTTCCGCCTTGCCAACTCTTCGCCAAACTCTTCGCCAACTTCCGCACGCAGTGGGCACTGCTGGACTGCAAGGGTCTGAGCGCACTGGGCACCGCTGGACCTCAACCTGGGACCTTCCGAGCTCAGTGAGCACCGCTGGACCTCAAACTGGGACCGTCCGAGCTCAGTGAGCACCGCTGGACCTCAACCTGGGACCCTCCGAGATCGCTGGACCTCAACGGCCAGATAGAATGCCAGAAGATATGCCAGATAGAACGCCAGATAGAATGTCAAAAAGAATGCCAGAAATTATGCCAGATAAAGTGCCAGAATGTTTGCCAGAACATATGCCAGAAGATTTGCCAGATAAAATGTCAGAAGATATGCCAGATAGAATGTCAGATAGAATGCCAGAAAGTATGCCAGATAAAGTGCCAGAATGTTTGCCAGAACATATGCCAGAAGATTTGCCAGATAGAATGCCAGATAGAATTGTCAGAATGTTTGCCAGAACATATGCCAGAAGCCAGAAGATTTGCCAGATAGAATGCCAGATAGAATGTCAGAAGATATGCCAGAAGATATGCCAGATATATACAGTCCTAGAAGATATGCCAGAACAGATTGCAGAAGATATGCCAGGTAGAATGCCAGAAGATGTGCCAGATAGAATGCCAGAAGATATGCCAGATAGAATGCCAGAAGATATGCCAGATAGAATGCCAGAAGATTTGCCAGTAACAAAACGTATAGATGTCATGGTGGGGATAACTCGAAGTAAAGTAATTTTCTCTTGTGTGTTTCCGTAGTTCCAGTTTCTTTCATGTGCTCACTGTAATACACCTTTTTCGCATGCAGTCGGGAACAGTTTTGTGGCTATAAATTTCGATATCATTCGATATCATTTGAACTTGGCTGAGGACAGATGGCGAATGGGAAGTGGCTTTAGGCCTTTTGCACCACATGCTCGGCATGAGCCATCAGCCTGATGGTCGTATCTTGGGCTCAGTGGTCAACTGCTTGCGAACAAAGGCCCGAAACCTGTCAAGGGATCTGCCCGTGGTCAGATTTGTGACAGTTGTGCGAGAAACAGGTGTAGTCTTCGAAGCACGTGGGTTTGCATGGGATAGACAGATTACATGTAGCCCATTTGTGCACAAGTAGCATTGCGGAAGCTTGCACAATTTCCAGCATGATCCCCAAAAAAATTGAAAAATTGAGAAACGTGGAAAATATGGAGGAAACCTTTGCAATCATCATCTATGCCTTCCTGGAAACATTTTTCTATTTGTTTGGCGGTTTTTATACAGTGTCGCAACAATGCATGTTTTATCATGGGTTTTAATTACCCGGTTTTACCCTTTGCAATCCAATAAGGCAACTTGACAACCTTAAGCAACGGCTTGATTTCCTTGTTCTACTTCCTGCCCGTGCAACTCCGGGGATCAACCAAAGACGCCAGTTTTTCACATCGCCAATATCGCACTTGAAACCATTTTTCCGGTTTTTAGCACATTCTTCCCATGATGTGCTTGGCCATGTGTATAGGTACACCCAGGTACTGCCAGGTACCCCCAGGTAATACACCCATTGTTTCCAGTGCTTCGACCAGGATGGTTTTGCAGCGCTGGAGCTGTTTTCATCCCTGCCCATTTGGGTGAAGAATGCAGCACCAGTGACAGCTGATCTGCCGGACATGGAAGTCCTGGCCTGTGGACCTGGAATATTGACCCTGTGTCACCTGGTAGCTGTCAAGCTGCTGAGAATGCTGAGAGAGATGGGTTTTACAAAGAGAACAAAGGGTTGGTTTGAAGATAGTTATACCATGTTATACCTGCAAATGGAAATTTGAACAGGGAAATGATGATGAATCATGGATTTTCGAGGCACCTTTCTCTCTCTAGCGACCTCACAACCAAGTCGCCAAGAATGATGGTTAGTAGGGGATAGTAGGATTTAGTAGGGGATCATACCCCATATTACATCATATTAAATACCACATAATTATATTTGTTCAGGTCCAGGTTGGCGAATAAATGATTATGACTTATTGTCTACAGATCACGGAATGTGAAGTATCAGATCTCACGGAATGCAAGAAGTGGAGCGAAGCAAAGGTAGAAAGTGAGCCAGCAATTGCCATACCCCTTTCGCACGGGCACACGCGCACACACAACAGTACTCATCATATGAATACATAGATGGATAAAATCAGGTCAGATCAGATGAGGTCAGACTAGATTATAGATGAGTAGATAGAACATAGACATGGACGATGTATTTCAATGTAATTATTTTACAAATATTTGTCCACATCTTTTGCAGTTTCGAGGTAAACCCAGCATGCAGCGGACAGAAGACCTGGTGGCAAGAGTGGCTGAAGTCTACCCGCACGTCACTGTTGTCTCAAGGCGGGAGGCTATTTTCCACGGCTGTGTGGTAGAACTCAAAAGTAGAATCCTTATTTGATGTTTGAAACTGCTAGACCGCATATATATATATATATAATATAATATATAATTCTTGTTCCATCTTAGTTAGGTGGTTGCAGGTCAGCTGCAGCCTATTGCTACAGGCTGGACTCTCCAACCTCCGGGGTTCTGCCAGTGATCCTGGCAGAAGATGGTTCCAACGTGGCCAAGTGTTTTCAGGCCCGGAAGACTCTGTGGGTTTGTGGCCTGCAGGGTTTTGCGTGGTTTCAATTGTGAGTTAACGACATGTGCAGCAACAACCTGAAGCATTTTTCTTTGAGATGCCTTTGAAGATAGAGATCTGAAGAATCTACAAGCATCTTCTGAGATTATTCCAGAGATTTCAAGAGATATCAAACCATATGCACTTCACATGCACTTCGCATGTCACGATAGGACTAATCGGAGGGTCCCTTCTGGCATCTGGCTTCAGGCGCAGTTTGCCGGCCGCTTGGTCCACAAGGACTATGTTTGCTTATGCGAGGGCAGTTCCCTAGGTTCGGTGCCCAGTCGCTGCGGCTGGCACGCTGCGAATGATTCAGAGTCAGTAGAATCACTGCTTGCAGGGGTTCAAAGATTCGTTGGTTTTTCATGTTTTTCATACTTGGGATGATTGGTTGAAATGACTGATATGGCTGATATTCTTGGGATGGGCTAAAACCATCAAGTAGATCACATTCATCATTAATCCCATGCCCCATGCACAAATCTCAAGGTGCAGCTGGCACGGCTGGAGAGGCAGTGGCCAAAGACGGCCAAAGCGGGAGTGAAGGGTGAAGTCTGGTGATTATTCCATGCTTATTCCATGCTTATTCCATGCTATTTTATGGTTAATTATTCCAGGGATTTCCAATGTGCCATGATTGCCAACCTGTGAATCATCATGAAATTAATTAAATTATGATTTTATCATATTTGTGACGCGGCAGTACAGTAGCACATTACATGAATTGGTAGAGTCACTAGAGTTCTTGTGGGGGGGCTGGCTGGGAGCTTTCAATAGGGCTTTGATGAAGCAGGCCGGGTTTGGTGCTGCATTCCTCTTGTGCAACTGAACGAGCTCACCTGCACGGCTGTGCGACGGTTTTTTTCCTGTTGCGGCTGCACGAAATTCATCATCACTCATCAACATCAACTTCGCATGTGGAAATGACATCCGAGTTCCTGATGTTTAACCTTGGAACATCAGGTTAGTCACCGTCTGTGTACCAAGTGCCTTGAGTCTGGCAGCGTCAGTTCGAGGTGCAAGCACCTTTGCGTACTTTTGGAGATGGACAAAGTGTTAGGAGAAGCGATGGAAGGCAGTGGCTGAGATAGTGTTGGATCCTTTGATAGTTCTGTCAACTAAGTAGCCAAATCTATCCGAATCTCAAGATCACCAAAGATCCACATTCTCAAAATGTTTCCTGCAGTGTAGAGTGGTGGAGTCCCTCTTGGTGTCCCAGGAGCGAAGTCAGTGAGCTGGGGAAAGCAGCCAAAACTGAGTATTGGGTTCGAGCGCGATACCTACATCCAGGCAACTTTGCATGAAAGAAGGCAGTGCAACGCACTCTTCGAGTGCAGCTCAAGAAATCTACATGCTGTTTGACCGTTTACTTGTTTCTGAGCTTTCACGAAGGATGTACAAAAGATGCATGAACCCTGAAAAAATGCGTTATATATACTTTAAAATGTTAATTATGACAATGATGATAAGATATGATAAGCACTTTTAATAACACGTATTTTATCAGAACCAACGGCCAACTGCCGTGTCCAAGGTGCTACCGGCGAGCTGATCTTGTTGCATGTGAAGCCTTTGACAGGGCGTACCCATCAGATCCGTGCCTCAGTGAAGAATCCATGATGCCGTGGGGCCCACGGGTGGCCATGCGGGTGGCCATGCGGGTGGCCATGCGGGTGGCCATGCGGGTGGCCATGCGGGTGGCCATGCGGGTGGCCATGCTATACCATGCTATGGATGAATTATGATGAATTGATGATGGATAACAATGGATAACAGGGGTATTGATCGTGGATTATTGATGATTATTGGTCCTCTTTAATGGTCAAAATGCCGCCCCGACCTGGATGGTTTGACATGTATGGGCCTAGTTCCAATGGATGCTGTTGAACCCCAGCAACATGGGGATGCCATTCAAGTGCAGCATCCCCTTTTTGGGGCGGAGCTTGTGTGCGTCAAATGAATTGCTTCAAGAGTGGCAAGATGAGTCAAAGTACATTTGAACATATTTGAAACATTTTGAAACTGGTACCCTGCTGTGAAGGGATTTTGACCGCTAAATATGGTTCGCTCAAGTTTGTCAGCGGAATTTCGATGGTTGTTGCGAGCAGTGGTGAAGTGAGCATGGACAGTCGACTGTGGCTGCCCCAAGGTGTGCATTTCGCAAGTTTGGGAAGGCCTTTGGTGGGGGCAGCCTGGCTGACAACATAAAGATCATAAAGCCCTTGTCATCCGGAGAAGGATGGAGAAGGTCATGGTGCTTCATTGACTATTATCCTTACCCTTCAGTGGGCCAATGGACACATCAAAATGTTGCAAAGAAGAAACTACTGCACACATATGGGGGTTTCCATAAATGGAGGTATCCCCAAATAGACAAATAGATGGTTTATAATTGGGAACATCAAATTAAAACAAAAAAGATAATGATTTGGGGATACCACCATTTTAGGAAACCTCTATATAGTATCATATGTTGTTTTAAGCATGTTTAACACTCTTGTATTTACATACAGATTTACTCCTCTTCATCACCCTGCACCAGATACTGTTGATAGTCCTGTTTGAGACCTGCATCGTCATTCTTAGAGGCTCCACTAAGGATGTAGCGTACGGAAATGGGAGCGTGGGACCTTTCACGCGTCTCTTCCTACACTGCCGGCGCCTCGCTTTGCGCGATGCTCTGGGTCATCGTTTTGTCGCCAAGGCCGGAATAATTGGCAGAAGCGTGTCGCTTGGGACATCTTAGGACTGCCTTTCGGAATCTTTTGGATGGCTTAAGCAGCTTAGGGTTTGCTGTTGCAGAGCTTTCGCGCTTTCGGTCCGCGCGGTCGTGCCCTCCCACCGGTACCTCGCCCCAAGATCTTGCGCCAGGCGCCTCTGCCTTGGGAGCTCAAAGAACAGTTGCAGCAGCTGCAACCCATTGAAGAGCGACCAGCTCGTAGCGCCTTCTGACGGCTGTCACGGGCAGTCACGGCGTTGTCCAAATTGGGAGCACATGCAGAGAATCTGGTAAATCCATGTGGTAAACCATGGTACTGTAATTAGACCATAACTGGTTGGTGGTTTGGATCATTTTTATTGTTCCATATATTGGGAATAATAATCCCAACTGACTAATATTTTGCAGAGGGGTTGAAACCACCAACCAGATAAAACCATGTAAACCCAATAGCTGAAGAAAAAACACCTGTTTACGGCTTGTAATATTCGAATTATAAGAGCATCCAGATGGTGAACTTTTGAGGGGTTATATAATTATATGTTGCTTGGAATTGTATACTGCTTGATTTTGTTTTTTTTTTCCCTGAAGTTTTGTGAGCCTTTCAAAGGTTGTTATTAGATTTTAACTATTAGGTGATCGCTACTAAAGTGTTTTACTCAGCGTGCAGAGAATTGCGGAGACTTTTCTGAGGTTTGAATAGCAAGACTGGGCTCCTGGCCGAGTAGACAGTCCAAGAGATCTGATAAAGTCTGACGTTCCCACGGGTCGGGTTTCAACTTGGAAGGGCTTCGACATCAGCCTGTATTTGGCCTTTGGTGATGCAAGGACATGCTCGCGGCAGCCAAGCTTGCCCTTTGAAGAAAATTCGGCCGGGGCTTTGGTCAGAAGGAATCAAGTCCAAAATGATCCAAAATGTACATCATTTGACAGAGATACCTGGAAATCCTGAAGCAAAGACACCAAGCAGCCCTCCAGGATCCTCCAGGGTTGCGCATGGGATCCAAAGGGATTCAATGGTCAGCCAGACATAATTGCACATGGCGATAAGTCCTTGTGGCAATGGCGGTTGCTGCTGTGGGCAGCTGCTCTCAACCTGGATCCGAGAAAACCTGGCTGCGTTTCTCATGATGGCTTGAGCTGCCTTATGTGTACAGGATTTGTTGCAGAGCTGCTGGCAATCAGGCATGGGATCAAAATTCATCAAAAATGATGATTCAATACCGTACCCCCTTAAAATTGGAGGGTTGATGCTCGTACTAAGAGTTGCAAGAATTGCCAAAATCCGAGGTTCCTTGGGGATTGAATTTTGGCCGATATACACATCATGGATGAGAAATGTCATGGAATCAGACGGTATGCCATTCCCAACAGTCCAAAAATACAACATAGAGTAACATTATGATCATAGAGTAGGTTACAGCTTTTGTGAGCTTGGTTGTTTGATGTTTTCCGATTCAATCGTATCAACATTTGTTCAAAGTCAAGTGCTTGCCGAGGACGAATGAAGCCCTGTTTGGTGCAGAGATGTGCAAGCAGATGGCTGAAATGCCTCGTTTCGCGGAGTCACAGCTCTAAAACAGATTAGCTTGGTTGAATTTTGGTTTATTTTGAAGGCAGGGTGTCACCAATTTTATCCAATTTTGCAAGGTACTATTATTTGCTTATTTTGGATATAGCTCCACCTACGCCGGACATATAACGCTTTTTATTTTTTTCTCAGCTTAAAAAAACATGAATTATGAAATTTAGCACAGGGTGACTTCCCAGATTATAGTTTGCTATGAACATGTTATCCGGAAATTGAGCCAATCAGCCGTAAGTGGTGACAACGACCCAACCTCCAGCCACATCCCCATTTGAGTCTTTGGTTTCAGTCAAAGAAACTTATCAAGGGTGGGCCGACCATTCCAGATGTGCTGGACGGGAGCACTTGGTTTGAACCTTGATATATGGCACTTGATATGCAGCACTTGAAGTATATACAGTGCGTACCCATGTGCGCAAGGTAGCGAACAGTTTTTCAATGCGCATCAGCAATCTTGGCACTTTGGCGGAAGGCATGTGGCAACGTGTAGTGTAGTCACCAAAAATACAAGAGTTAGCTTCCAACTGTTTGACACCACAGCCTTCTAGCAATGTTGATGGTGTGCATCTGAGGCTAGTGCTATCTAGTGCTCTTGGAAAAGTCTTGTAACTCTCACAGGATGCATCACCTAGGAAGTCGAACAGATTGTGTCATATTCGTCACCTTGCTGGGTGATTTGTGGGCAATGGTGCCAGAAAGACTTCCCAAGCGCCTATATTGCTGCGGTAGACCCACCGCCCTCAGTTTCCAGGTTTCAATTTTACCGCACTCATCTCCTCTCAGCTGTTTGTGAAGTTCTTCTACCAGGATGTTCCCTGAAGTTGGGACTCTTGGTATTGTAATAAAGTATGGTCAGTAAGCGAGTAGCCACCCCATCAGGTTTGGATACAATGTTTGCCAATTTCAACCAATTTCAAAGATTCGATGATGTTTGTTGATCTTATGTTTGGGATGACCAGTGCCAGTTGGCCAAGGTTCTAAGTGGTTTCAGTATCAAAAGGATGATATCAGTGATATCAAACAATTTTCCTCGCAAAAACATGCTTAAAAACCAGCGACTTGTCGGACTTCAAGGACCGTCCAAGTGGAAGAATTGAACCCCAGCTGTTTGGACTTGGAATGAAACCGACTGAGTTCTTTTTTCAGGGCACGGCTCCCGCCCCAGAATTGGGGTCGAGAGATTGGCACCCTGGTTGAATCTGGTTGAGGTTTAACAAAAAACGGTTGCACCTGGGGAGGCGTGTCCAGTAAAATATGGTTAACTAACCTGGTTCAAGCGGACGTTCAATTTCGGTGGGTCCCAGCCGAAACCCCATGAGGACAACTATGCCATATGCACTTTCAAGGCAGAAAACTACTAAGAGTTTAATCACGGGTGATGATGGCATTCTTTCGCAAGCAGAAGGCGCCCAGTGGCGCACATCTTTTGTGCTTGGTATACCCATGTATACCCCTAATCTTGGCATTCTTGGCATCAGAATTCCCAGCTCTGTGCTAGGATGATCACTAAGACAATGTAACAATGATGTAACAATGATGTAACAATGATGTAACAATGATGTAACAATGATGTAACAATGATGTAACAATGATGTAACAATGATGTAACAAGGACAACAATGGTTTTTTTCCACTGGCTGGTTCGGTGACCGCTCTTTCTTGATCCTTTGGCTCCAATGAGAAGCTATGGAGGCCATGGGACGTGTTTCATGTTCCAAACAGGGCGTGAATATCAAAACAGCTCCAGAAAGACCATGCGCAGACATGGAACATGGACTCACATCGCAGATGTCGTATGTCTGCAGTTTCTACAGTTCTTCCTTTCAGCAGGCAGTTCACTCAGGTTCACTCCATTGTGATTCTGGTGGTTTGCACCAGATACCGTCATTCCGTGTACGGAGGTTTGATATAGGTTTAACATGGTTTAACATAGGTTGAACCCCATATCCCATCATATTCCCATGGTATTATTTCCATCAGTCAGTGTATATCAATATGTTATGATTGTCGCATGATACTCTCTTATGATATTCTCTTCCCTCTCTCTCTCTCTATATAGATATGTATATATTCCATTGTATATACATATGTATATCCCATTGGTGGTGCGGTTCTTTGAAGAACAACTGTATATGTTCTCCTTTTAAAAGCGATCTGGCGCCGCGATGGCGCCAGCTGCTCAGCTGCTGCTCATCGAGCCTCGGAAGCTGAAGGGATTTACGGAGTGGACATGAGTGGACCTGTTTTTTTCATGCAAAAGTGCTGGGATTTATATAGGGCCCCTGGGATTTAGGAACATGTACAAAATTAAGATTTTAATGGAGAAACCATGGGAGATCATGGATTAAATTTAATGCACACATGGATCCAAATGGTGATTCTTTATTGCCTGGCTGGATTGCCATAACATGTCCGGATTTGGTGCCTTATTCAAACTTGATCTTAGATAATGTTGTTAAGAGACAGAGATTTGGAGAAAAACATGCTATACAATTGCTTGCATGGGAAATTGGGCTGGTCAGGAGAGCCTTAGATGATTGGTTTGCTTGCTGTACCCATGCGTATTAAGAGAGATTGAGTTTTCTGTGACAAACGGTGGGACCTCAATTCACACAAATTTCTCCATTTTAGTGGTATATGCACGCAGGAGTCCTGCTGTTGGCGGAAGACAAGGTCATCAGACAGGTCATCAAAAGCAGATTCTAATTTGAATCCAGATGGGTTTGCCTAGTACTGTACTACAGGGTACAAAATGAACATCCAACGGTTCATCATCTGTTTTTTTCCATCATTTTTTGTAGATTTTCTTTTGCATGTTTTGAGGCATCCCCCATGCACAAAGAGTGTCGTTGATTCAATATCTGATGCAAACCACTTCGACGGCCTGGAGTGCACATCCCACAGCCCCAAACAAAATATAGGCATCTATCATTGTAGCTGACAATCGTTGGAGTTTTCATCATTTTCCCACAACATCCCAGAAGATCATGTTCTGTGACCCAAGGATGGGGTGTGGAGCGGTTCGAGGGCATCGATACGTGCGGATTCCCTCCCAATACAGCACAGTTTGAGGTTGACGATTATTCAGACTTGTGAAAAGGTGTTCATAAGATCAGTTTCTCCAGGAAGTCCTCGGTCAGTTTCAGCACAGACGGAGAAAGGATTGTGTGAATGTAAATTCACATGTATACGTATATAGTCACTCCAATATCACTCTAATTAATATGTATATGATTGTATATGTACATATTTGTGTATCATATGTGATGTGCAAGAGCAAACCGCTGGAAGCCCCGGCCAAAAAGTCTGTGCACATCATATATAGTTCAACAAATCCAAAGGATAAAGAACATATGGTTTGTCGCCTCACAGCTTCAACGTTTGTAGGCGATCCAGCGATGGACCACTCATTTGTTTCTCCCTTCATTGGGTCGTGTCTCCATTGATTGGGCTACATGCCCTGACAGAATAGCATAGAAAATATAGAAAGGAATAGAATAGAGATGAATAATTACAGTAGACTACAGTAGAATAGAATACTGTAGATAGATATTGGACAGATTAGATATTTTGGATAGATTGGCATAGATTAAGATTAGAATAGAGTAGATTTTGATGGGATCCAACCTGGAAGGACTACCACCCACCCATCACTTGATATCCTAAGCTCGCCCAGGCCCACCTAGAGCCTGGAACCTGGTCGTTTCAACTGGGTGGCTGGTGATTTTTTGTGTGAAACTCAAGATTTCTAATGGTGAAATACTGGCCATGTTATTTCACTAGTTGTAGTCGCTGCTAATTTTTGTTTGATTTTTCAAATCTGTTCATATTTGTTCCACACATTGTCTTTGGTCTTGGAACGACCAACTTGACGTGATTCTTGGCCTTAAATGGTGTTAGGATTGTTAGGGTCCCAATAAATGTGGGGTAACAAATAAGGGGCATCTATGCTTGTGTCAAAATAGCAGGGGTTGGGAACATGAGTGATTGGAGGACCTATGTCCAAGTTAAATCTATGCCGAGGTCGGAGAAGGTTGGAAGCTTATGGGCTTCGCACTTTGCAGCTAGCAGATAATGGCAGCAAGGGTACTCACCAAGATTTGGAAGCAGACCGGCAGAAAACACCAAGTTTCCTCTTCATGATCATGAGCAGCTGGGTACCCTGAAAACTAAGATAGAAACACATAGAACGGGAACTCCATGTACTATATTGTACTATTTTATTTCGCTAGGAACGCTATCGTTTTCTCCGGAAATATGTTGAATTTCTTGTGTTTGTCAAGGCGTTGGAGCACAGTGGAGGCTGGGCACGGGAAGTAGCCACTTGAAAATGGCAATCGTTCCATTTGGGATGATTCATCTTAAAAGATCTCAAGCAAACTGTACTTCAAATTTCATCCCAACTATCATCCCATGAACGAATATCAGACTAAAGATCGGTATATATTTACACAATTTTACAAACACATCGGTCCATTTGGGTCTGTTTGGATGCTCAAAGCCGGGCTCCCTCGGCAGGAAAATCTCACGACTTTCCAGCGCCGGAGGCAGCTGGGAAGTGGCAATCATACGCCGGCCATACGTTGACATAGACATATGGATAGATCAGATCAAATCAGATGAGATAGATAGGACAATTGCGATAAATATAGGATAGATATTGGATAGAATTATTGGGTTGGATAGAATAGATAGGATAGATAGGATAGATACGATAGATACGATAGATACGATAGATAGGATAGATACGATAGATACGATAGGTACGATAGATAGGATAGATAGGATAGCTATAATATAGGAAAGGACAGGATAGCTAGGTAGCGAGGTAGCTAGAAAGCTAGATAAATGAAAAAATAGATGGATAGATGTTAATGCGCGGTGTGTAAAGTAGCGCTTTTTTCGCGTCACTTTTGTAAGAACACTTAAAGCTAAACGTATTTGCACATGTAAACAATGTTCGTGCACAGATGGTTGCACACATGGAGATGGATTCATTGACATTTATCAAACCACGCAAACGCAAGCCTTCAAGAGATCAGAAAATGGGGTGTTGTAATTCTGTGCTGCAGCTTAGTTGAGAGAATTCTTATCGCGATTGCGGATTTCGATTCAGTGGACCAGTCAGTCAGTCTCGAGGTGAACATTTCCGCAACCGATGAGGCCGTTCATTCCAGGAACATGTGGATGTGGAGGATTCCAGGTTAAAACCACATCGAATTCAAGGACCATCAAGGATCCTTTGGGGTAAAACCACACAGTTCCTGCTCAATACGCACATCAATGCAGGAACATGTGCTTCTTTTTTTGGGAGGGGGAGGATGGACATCCGTTTGGCACCAAACTGTGTAATCGTATTCACTGCAGATACCTGAGTGCCAGGCTTTTATCCATTTTTATCCACATCCGTGTCTTAAGGAGCTAGCTTCACATTTTTTCAATGGGCCATGGCTACTTGATCCATACCCATCAACTCAAATGGGAATATGAACCAAAGGTTCCAACCATCAACGGGCAGTGTTACCAACTTTTATCCATATGTATCCATTAAATATTATTTAGCGATACCCATGTACAATTTCAATGTTTGCTATAAATCGGTATAAACCTATGAATTCCCAAGTTTAGCAGTTTAAATGCCACATTTTCCCAGCTGAAGCTATCTAAAGTCTTGAGCTGCACGTGGGCACGGGCTCAAGCCGCTTCCTTGCGACGGCATGGAGCGAAGGCCAGGGGGAACTCCTCCGACTGGTTCTCCCTTTCTTCAAGCCATGATGAACTTCGCCTGCTGGGTTGCAGCAATTTGACCACTTTTCATGGTGCTTCATGGTTATAACTTATAACTTATAACATGTTATAACATGTTATAACTGTATTATAACTTGCAACTTATAATATTGTAGCCACAAAACAGTGGACAAGCATCGTGATGTTGCCCAAGAAATGGGGAGATGAACACCGGATTTGTTTGATTCACTGTGGGAAGCCCTATCCGCCGAAGGAGATGATAGAAGGTCTCGGGCACTGCTGACATGTCTACAATGAAACAGCCTAATCAGGGCCTAATCACTTTGAAGTCAGTTGATGTTTTATCATTTGTTAAAACCGCGACGACAGACTTTGTGAACTGAAAGATCAGAAAGAAGCCTTGAATCCTGCACATCAGGCCTGTGCTGCTGAGTATATCTCCGCCTGGCAGATTTCCACGGGATGCAGGCCGTGCAGGTTCAAGGTTTGTTAGGTGCACAGCACAGTTTGAGGGAACTGGACCTTCATTGGTGGACTCTTGCTTTTTGAGCCTGTCCCATGGTGGACAGGACGGAGAGGCTTCAAACTCACTAGTAGCAGAAGCTTGGTGAAGTTTGTTTTGGGGGGAGGTGAGACATGGTGAGACTGGATATCCGTCAGGAAGCCATAAGCCTAGAAATCGAGGCATTCAAGTAAATGAGATTCTGTTCGTCACTGTGAACTCCAACAGATGCTCGAAGACTATGGTTTTTTTCTCCCTCCTGTATCGGAAGACTACAGTTCAGATTGCTAAATCATTGCGGTTGCCAGATGGTTTAAAAAATCTAGAGACGGCTAAATCGGCTGCAAGATGTGGGCAGCTGACCGGGGATGATTTCGGGGGTGTAAAATTCTAGGGGGATGGGCTGGGATTGTTTTGAGCATTTCGGGGTAAACCCAGAATTTTGAGGTCTCCAATTTCGAATCTCATGGTTGGTCTAAACCCTAGCCTTGTGGACATCAAAGTAGCTAGCAACTGTTGATACCCCCAGAAGTGGTCCCAAATCGTTTCGACCCGTTGGTTCCTTATGTTATTGGTACGGCCTACAGTAGGATATATTAAGATGCTTTGCACTGTTACACCCAATCTTGCATGGATTACATTATGATTATACAATAAAAGAATCTTTTTGAATGCCTCCAACAAATGTGTCATGTTTTCGAGGTAGGACATATATAAAAATAATCATATGGAGGTTTCCTAAGTCATGGGGGCACCCCTCAAATCATCCAATTTTTAGTATGATTTTCCATTCAAAAAACGATCCATTCTGGGGGCACCCTTACAATGGGATTGTTCCTTGCAATTGGGATTCAAATTCTGGGGATGTATTACATGTATGGGTATCCCATGATAAATCATCCATTTCCATCAAATAGGATTGTCCATTATAAACCACCTATAAACATCTATACAAACCATCCATTTTGTGGGCACCCCCTTGGTCCATAGACACCTCCATCCCTTGGCTCCCAGGAAGAGAACACGATTTCCAGCGAAGAGGTGGTACCTTGACGCTGGAAAATTATGGAAAATGGGGGGGAACGGATGAGAAATTGGTGATGAACCATTGGATCTATTGGATGGAATGGGCTACCTTATGGTACCATATGTTCAGAGAAATCCACTCCTCTCTGGAAAACAATTACCGTTGGTGTACCTTATTACTTATTATATCTTATTATATAAGTATTGCCTTCTTGTTATTTGCGGAACTCCCAACGCAGACAGCTCGCTCTTTTTGGCCCGGCTGCCGTTTTCGCGAGGAATATCTTGACGTCCACTATGAGCCGGAGGAAAAGAGGCGGCTTGCGTATCGGCTCTGGAGACAAGCAATGGTCAAACCACGCTATCATAACTGGTTGAGCCATGCAACACTGTAGGCTTGGGTGCTGTTGGGGGCGCAATGAGCCCAGACCAATTGCCATGCTGATACTTGAAGAAGTGGCTCAAGAAAAACCGCTTTTCAACACGTCATGCATGCTGATGTTGGTGCCGACAGAGGCTCGGAGGCAAAAAACACCAGGTGATTCATGGTGATTCCACAATTCGATTTGTGGACCTCTGAAAGTTACTACAAATACCATGGCATCCCGGACAGAGCTAAGATTCCTGCCCAAAAAATCCTTCTGGGAAATGTAGTAGTGCAGCTATGGTATACTTTGTATCCAGCCATTCCAAGCATGTTGCAGCACCATTCCAGCCTCGTTCATTTGAGTTAGGCATATCTAGACGTTGCATGCTAGTAACATCCCACTAGTTTCTGGATAGTTGGTATGAACATGGCAGTCTTCAGGCGTGAAGCCTGACCTGGCCCATCCCCATGGCATCCTGTGCGGCTCTCACCTTGGCCCTGCAATGTCTAGTTTACCTGGTCCCAAGCATCGGAGCGGAGGACGGATTGATCCATGATGGGAAGGAGGCTGCACCGGCTGCACCGGCTGCACCCTATGATTGCCAGTCACTCAGCCAGGCATCCGCGGCGGCACGACAGTGGTGTTGCACACATGAAGGCATAGCGTGCACCACACAGGGCCCAACAGAATTCAATTGCACCGGCGACGTTGCAAGTGCATTCTCCGAAGAGAAACGGTTGTGGTGCTGTTCCCATGAAAAGGTAGGATGTCTCAATACGAGCGACCTAAACAGTACCACAGTCAGGGAGAAAGTTGAAGTGGCGGAGAATAGTAGCAATACAAGTGTTGCCAATCAGACAGAAGCCTATGATTGTACCACAGCCTCCAATGCTTCAAAGGCTTGGAGCAGTGCTCAGATGACTTGGTGTTGTCAGCATGGGGCATGTGGAAATGAATCTACCTTTAACTGCAGTGATGCTGGCGAATGGTCTGAGTTGAAGAAATCCTGGTGTTGCCAACATTTTGGCCTCACCTGTCCAGATCAGAAAGTTGCCAGTGCAGTGAACAGCACAGGCAGTGACAACCAGTCGGTCTCCAATGACTCAGTCCATGACAATGCAGCCACAATGGTTGTGGACGCGATGGTTGTTGCAGCCGAAGAGAATGAGGCCAACAGGACTCAGGGGAATTCAGGCACCAGCGTTTTGAGCGATCACAAGGATGCTTATGATTGCGTCACTGGTGCCAGCAATTGGACATTGGAATGGACGAATGAGCAGGCCATTTGGTGCTGTAAGTTTCGTAATGTGTCCTGCAACGCTGGCCATCCCTTACCAATGTCCCAACCCTTCGATTGCACAGGCTCCACAGAGGACTGGTCCCTGAGCAAACAGCAGTGGTGCTGTGACACCCACCAGCTGGGCTGCACAACATCAGTGACATCAGCGACATCAACCACGCAGGGTGCGGCAGTAGCAGACCAGTTTGACTGTGACAAAGAAGGCTACTGGTCGCGCTCAAGGCAGGCGTGGTGCTGCGAGAGTAAGAAGATTGGATGCTATTCCTGCACAGGGGATGCAGAGAAGTGGTCCATTCCAGAGAAGCTCTGGTGCTGCGAACATCAGCCCAGCCGAGCATGTGATGAGCCAAGCAATCAGTTTCAATGCAACTTGGAGGATGCGGAGAGGTGGTCAGAGGAGGAGCGGGCTTGGTGCTGCAAGACCAAGAACCAGGGCTGTGATCCTGATTGCGATCTCGACTCTTTCCCTCTGTGGACGGGTTCGCAGCAGATTTGGTGTTGCAAAATGAAGGGGCTGGGGTGCCCAGCACAGCAAACCAGCTCAGCCCTTTTTGACTGCTTTGAAGACGACACCGAGGGTTGGTCTCAGTTGAAATCGCACTGGTGTTGTTCCCATGCCAAGCGCGGGTGCCCAATGTTTGACTGTGAAGATGGCTATTCCAACTGGAGGCTTGGCTTCAGTGAAGCCAAAAAGGCATGGTGCTGTGAGCACTATGGCATGGCCTGCGAGAGATCCAGCTCATCCAGCTCCAGTGAGGCAAGTGATCATCATGAATCTTTCAGTCAAGAAGGACCCTTTTCCGAAAGCCATGACTGTGACGGGGATCCTCAGGAGTGGTCCAGCAGCAAGCTGCAGTGGTGTTGCTTGGTGGAACATCGTGGCTGCCTCAGCGACTTGCAGAAGGAATTGGAGGAAACCTATGACTGCAGCGATGTGATTAGATCTAGCGTTTGGCCACCTGAGAAAACTGCCTGGTGTTGCTTCGAAGCTTCGATGGCTATGATGTTGTCGATCTCTATCATCTTTGCCGGATTCCGAAATTGAGGGTACCCCAAATCATCCAAATTAATAGAATTAGATTTGTATTGAAACCCATGATTTTGGGGATTTCCAATGATTCCCCATATTAGGAAACCACCATATTATTTTCTCAGTTACAGTATATAATTAATGTCGGATGCTGATTAGTGTAGGGCCCCAAAAACAATTTTAGGATACACTTTAGGGTGGATTTTTTTCAGGACCAGGTACTGAATAAAATTGGATCAATTGATTTCGGTTGATTTCAATTGATGTTCATTTGATTTCAAATTACTTTCAATTGATTTCAATTTACTTTCAATTGATTTCAAATTATATACTTTTAATTGATTTCAGCTCGCTTTCAATAGAATTAATTTTATGTTCAATTTACGTTCTTTAATTTTCAATTGATTTCAACTTACCTTCAATTGATTTTCAACTGATTTCAATTTACTGTACGTTCAATTGATGTTCAATTGATGTCAACTTTCTTTCAAATGGTGTTCAATTGATTTCAATTTAGTTTGCATTGATGTTGAATTGATTTCAACTTACAGTACTTTCAATTGACATCCCATAGTAATCCCATAGAAATATCATAGAAACATCATGGAACTCCCGTAGGAATGCCATAGGAACCCCATAGGAATCCCAAAGAAATCCCATAGGAACATCACAGAAATACCATCGACATCCCATAGAAATCACATAGTAATCCCATAGAAATATCATAGAAATACCATGGAAATCCCACAGGAATCCAAAAGAAATATCATAAACCACCATTGCCATAGAAATTCCCAAGAAACTTCATGGGAATCCCATAGAATTCCTAAAGAAATCCTAGAAATATCATAGAAATAGAATGTGTTTTTTTTAACCATAGTAATCTCATAGAAATATCATAGAAATCCAAAAGAAATATCATGGAAATCTTCTTGCGGAAATCTCAGAAATATCATAGAAATACCACAGAACCCCCCATAGGAATCCAAAGGAAATCCCATAGACATCCTTTTGAAACCCCATAGGAATCCCACAGAACTACCATAGACACACCTTTAGAAACACCATAGAATATCATAGACACACCATTAAAATATATTAAAATTACGTAGAATTTGCATAGAATTTTTGTAAACATCCCATAGAAACACAATGGAAATCAAGGAGAGGATGCCAGGAGAATTGAACTATAAGTAAGAGACAAAAGCTATAGCAAAGGAAAGGAGAACATGATTTTGTAAGAAAAAGCTGGACACTATAGAGGACCCCCACAACAAACATACTACTGAAGATCAAGGTTGCTCATGGGCTACCCCCTCGAAAAAATGTTTGGGTGCTGTTTTTTAATGGTGTTTGAATAAGGCATCCTATATTTTGGGCAATTAGACATTTTGAGAAATCCAAAAGAATGGAACTAAGAAAGTAAAAAGAGAAAAGCTTTAGCAAAGGAAAGAAAAAGGGAAAGGACAGGAGAGAAGGAATTTGGAAAAAAAAACACGTCAAAAAAAAACTTGACACACAAGAACACCCCCACAACAAACATACTATTGAAGATCAAGGTTGCTCATGGACTACCCCCTCGAAAAAATGTTTGGGTGCTGTTTTTTAATGGTGTTTGAATAAGGCATCCTATATTTTGGGCAATTAGACACTTTGAGAAATCCCAAAGAATGGAACTAAGAAAGTAAAAAGAGAAAAGCTTTAGCAAAGGAAAGGAAAAAGGAAAGGAGAGAAGGATTTTGGAAAAAACGCTTCAAAAAAAAGATGGGCACAATAGAGGACCCCCACAACAAACATACTATTGAAGATCAGGGTTGCTCATCGACGACCCCCTTGAAGAATTGTTTGGGTGCTGTTTTTTTGTATGTTCAATAACATGTTGGAAGTATTCATCAAATAGTTCATTAATTATTTTCAATAAAATGAGATATTTCAAAAACAACTCCAAAAGCGAACTGAAAAAAATAAACAGACATGCTGAAAAAAAACATGGCCCCAGAAAAAAAAGTTGACCCAATACTGTACCACCCAAACAAGTACACTGATTCAGAATTATTTTGGTAAAACTTGCCACAATACAGTATCCTCACACTAATCGGGGTACAACATTACTGTTGGATGGTCCGTTTGTTGTTAATTTCTGTGGGTCGGGTGTTTGTTTTTGTTCGCTCTCAGCTCATTGAGGAAAAGGGCGTGGCTTGTGAAGTTGAGTCATTTACAGTACAACGACCTCCTCCAGAGCAGTCGGAAGATGATTCTTCGCTCTACTTTGTGCTGCTTCTCTTGGTGGTGATTGTCATCATTTCATACTATCGTGCAAAGGGCGGTCATTCTCGAAGATCCTTCAGCTTCGGCCCTTCCCCATCCGGGACCACCTATGGCCGAGGCGTATATTCTGCACTTGGCTCGAGGTATACACCCCCGAGTTTACCATGACAATGATCAAGAAGACAAAAAAGGATGGCGCAGCAGAGAGGGAGTCAATTATAATATATAATAATAAATAGTATTAAGCTAAAACACATATATACTTTGTTGGGTCCTTCAAACATGCCCTAAGAGGACAAATCAAAGAAACAACACATTCGGATACGCTGCGTGGTAGGTCATGCACCACCTTGTAGGTACGTCACCCTCAGAAAAGCATGGACTTTGTGTTTCCGAAATCCGAAATATGTTTGTTTTTTCCAAACTGGATTGTAATGATGTTTGGATGGTAGTTTCATGTATGTTTGATGTTTGGTTGCTTATTTCGATAAATATATCGGTTTGTCCCAAACGACTGCCTCATCTTCTTGGGATCGTTGCGATGGCAGGTGCCCAGTACGACCACCCACTCGCGGAAGAGGTGGATGGGTGATCACCCCACAATGCCCTTGCCGCAAGTCTACTGTGCCTCATCGGGCCTCATCCATTTGCTATCATTGATCGTTGATGGTAGTTGTTTTTGATTGTTTTGGGGTTATATGATTATACTAGTATGATTAATATTATATAATTATGTGTTATCTTGTGTAGGTCGTAGGTGTTGCAGCGGAGGAGTATTCCGTGACGTCCGTGAGTGCCATCAAGGTTAATAAATTGATCTCACTTTGGCAATAGTACCTCTCACACGCATGTTCCCAAGTGACTATTCTCTATCTACTCCAGGACACTCTCATACAGTCACACCACTTATTAGTTCAATATGTTTCAATTACTGTGGGACTGTGGGACTCTTCAGTACTTGGACATATTATTCCAAGAACTTTGACACTTTCAAAGCTCCTGGAATCCTTGGCTGCCAAAAAAAGATTGACGCAAACCCTGGGTGATCTACATATACATGGGGTTTGCTTGGGGTCAATCTTTACCAGATTTTTTTTCCAGAACATGGGTGTCGGGGTCGGCTCGAAAATTCGGGACCCTGAAAATACATGGCTTATCATACGTTTAAATTTCCTGTTCCTTATGAAGAAAAAAATGAATTGGTTGAAGGGAAACCGTGCAGGAAACCCGCCCATAGTTCATATATTTCATATATATCATATGTATTTCATAGGAAAACCTGGTAAAACACAACATGGAAAAAACATAGAATAACAATGATGATCTGATGGTTTCCTCCAAATGTTCTTTTGAATCCAGCCATGGAAAAAACCATGGCCACCTCGCCCTTCGCCAGGCCACGAGGAACGGCCCAGCACCGAAGCCATGTGCCGTCCCGGGCGGCAAGTTACGGGCCGCCGTGTGGCGCCTTGGTGGATATCAGATCTGAGGGTCTCAGAGAATATATGTACCGAACTATGTGGATGAATGTAATATAATTGAATAGACAACATGTATCCTACAGGTGAGAGTGTATCATTACATGTATATAAATTTCCTTGATTGGGTATGTTGGATGGTACCCTTCCATTTTCTATAGGGGATTTGGGTCCTTATCAACTTTTTGTCAAAGGGTAACAAATACAATTCCGCTCAGAAGGTGCCAGTAGAACAGGTACCAGGTACCAGGCAATGCCGCGGCTTCCACTGCTTGAACTTGCGCAAGAGAACTTGTTTTGACATGGTTTGGGACTGTGTTTGATAGATACTGTAGGTCTGTTTCAATCCAGGGTGCACCAAAATCCGAGGGTCCATCAGCATGTTCTGATACATTCTATAATTTTGGCCAATATATCTGTAAAAGTTGTACATGTTCCATGGACAAAGCCGGATTGATCTCTTTCCCAGAGTTTTCCAGTGTCACCTGTGGCGTTGGTTGCTTTCCAAGGTACATGTTGATCACCATCATGTGCATCACCACCACCATTATCACAGAGCCTACAACTTGGATCGTGGCTTGGTCCTGAGTTTAACTTACTTTCATTTCTATCTACGCTTGATATGATATAACAGAAATTACATGAAATTACTGCCAATATCTGCCAATGAACTCAGAGAAAGGGCGATGGAAAATAAAAAATAAATAAACATGGAACATCATGGAACCCCAAGAGGACGGTTTTTGTAGCATGGCTGGTTTCTCTCAGATTACATGGGAGACGAAGGTGACACGGGCCTCACTTCGCAGGTTCACTCCGGAAACCGGAAACCAGCTCACCCCGGAAACTTGACCACCTCTTTCAGATGTTGCTCAATTTCTTGGGATGTCGTGCCTCCACGTGCCTATTTGAATTATTTTGAATTACCCCCTGGTCACTTCACATAGGCCCTGACAATTTTGGTGGAAACTGATCAGAAAAACTCTTTGGCGAGGTCACGTTCATTCACCATAACTCACCCAGACGGCTGTAGCACTTGTTGCTTAGAGCGTGGCTCCAAAGGCGTGTCGAGTCCCGATGCCGATCTCCAGCGCCACGAGTTGAAGGCGGAGGCAGAAGCTGAATGGACGCTGGAGGAGAAGATTCGCCCGAAGCGGCCGGGCCCTGTTGCCCCAAGGAGGCCGGTGGATGGAGGTTGTGGATTTCCATGGGGGGTGGAAGGCTATTTTCGAGGTAGGGATCGGATATGGATAAGTCATGATAAGTCAGTGACCTCAGTGTGACGTCACTGGAATTCATGCTTAGGTTTCGGGGGAATCATTATGAATATTATGAATCATTCCCAAAGGTTCTGAAAGATCAATATCTATCATATCTATCCAGATTGGATAGATGGTTTGAGGTTCACATTCCTGGGCCACACCCCAGGCCACGAGCGCCGGGACGGTCTCAACAGGCGGCAGCAACTGGTGTTTGGAGCAACATGAAACAGTAACAAGTGCTTAGACCAGCAAAAAATGAGGACGTAAGCGTTTTCAATCGTTTTCAACAACTGTTTCCTTTCCATTTTTCCATTTTATGTAATACAAGTAATGATATGATGATCCCAATTGACTCATCTGTTTTAAGGATGGTTTGTAACCACTAACCACTAACCCTCAGAGGATGCAATTAGTTCTCCCCAGGCCCCATGGTGCCCATGGTGCCATGGTGCTGAAGGTTAACCTTTCAGGTCCTTCAGGTCGACGCTGCGGCTGAGGAGTTGGAAAATTCCCTCGCATCCGAGCTCTGCCGCTTGCAGACAAGCACCTTCAGCACCTTTGGAGGCGATGTTTGTCCGACGGGGTATGGACCCCACAAAAGGCGAATCATTTGGAGGGGCTCTGGATTTGGCACTGATGCATCACGGATGCACGACAGTCAAAACTGGGACCTGGAACCCTAGGTTTCAACATGTTCCAAAGCTGGAAGAATCACTTTTTTGCTTGTGAGACACTTATCATAAGTCAGTGTCCTGACTGCCATTTAGGGGTTGGTTTTCTGACTTTGAGCTGCCATGGTTGATTCCTTAAAGTATCACTCTTCGGCCTTCTTGCTTGAGAACAGGAGCTATACTAAACATATTAAATATATTAAGCCTGAACATTTTAGTCACTTCTTTTTCCGGATGTGTTTATGCAGCAACCTCTGCACCCTTTATGGCTGCAACGTGGCGAAAGACATGCCCTGTGCAGGAATGGATTTTGGTTCCAAGGCTGAGGGGCCCAGGGGATGGTGAAACTCTAGAGCGCCATGCACTTGGCTTGGAGAAGCCTATGGCCTCTCTCTTTACGTATATACGTACATGTATATATATATATATATATTATATGTATATAAACAATTACTTAATTTACTGTATAAATGAAATTATTTCAATATATTAAATTTATATACTTATTTCCTTATTATTATTATTGTTATTATATATTATTGTTATTATTATATATTATGTTTATTATGTTCATATATCATATCATCATTATAATATATATATTTATATATATTTTTTTTTAAATATTATATCATTATTATGATTATTATTATTGATAAATTTGATTATTATTATGGTTTTGCAGCAGGTAAGGGATCTTTGGAAATTGATTCTAGGGTCCTTGGTGATTTAGTTGTACCCCTGATTGTGTGACAGGTTTTCCCCAACAGCTATTTTTAAATCTATTTTATCTATGTTTCAGAAGGAATCAAGGTAGGGGGCCTTGGTATATAGGGTGAAATTTATCCCAAAAGAAAATAGTACTGGGTTAGTGTCCCTTGGATTTTTAACTAGTGTTATTTTTCCCATACAGATAGTTTCTTGGGGTGGGAACCCAAACAAAATAGAATACCGATAACTGTCATATTTAGGTCTGGGTTAAGGATGCATAAGGTTACTTTGGGGTCATGGGTATATATTACTCTTCCATTGTTGGACCAATGTTATTTCAATTCACCCAAAAAAAAATACTTTACTTCGTGTGATCCCCACCATGACATTTATAGATTTTCTTACTGGCAAATCTTCTGGCATTCTATCTGGCATATCTTCTGGCATTCTATTTGGCATTCTATCTGGCATATCTTCTGGCATATATTCTGACATATTTCTAGCATTCTATCTGGCAGTCTATCTGACAAATCTTCTGGCATTCTATCTGGCATTCTATGTGGCATATCTTTGGCATATCTTCTGGCATTCTATCTGGCCTTCTATCTGACATTCTACCTGGCATACTTTCTGGCATTCTATCTGGCATATCTTCTGGCATTCTATCTGGTTTATCTTCTGGCATTCTATCTGG
>Ga0126342_10002662_pt1 | contig 28303 bp, 21 predicted proteins | sample Cyp1metagenome_FD_92528 | JGI IMG/M metagenome (GOLD analysis project Ga0126342, IMG submission 92528) | Coral microbial communities from Lord Howe Island, Old Settlement Bay, Australia - Cyphastrea 1 metagenome | ecosystem: Host-associated > Invertebrates > Cnidaria > Coral ... | reverse complement strand
TCCCGTTGTGTTACCCCTGGCCAGCCATGGCTCCCCAGCTCCGTGCCCTCCCCGTTGTCGCAAGCCGGGCGGTTTCTCCGTGACAGGCCGTCCAGGTCCAGGGCACGGAGCAAAAACATCCGAGCGTGTCCGAGCTGAAGCTGAGCAGCCCGGCGATGCAGAAAGCATCCAAGCTCGAGTAGCAACATGACGATGCCACGAATTTTGCATTTTGCATACATTTAAGCAGGTAAATGTGATCAGGACAGATCAAAAAAAAGAATTCAAATTGTAACATGCCCCATAATTGAGCAGACCTTTTGTCACTGATTTGTTTGTCCTGACAAATCCTTACTTGGATGATCTTGGGTGTGAGCGAGAAAAAGGACATGAGCGAGGCTTGCGCGAGATTCATCAGCTGGACCCAATTTGGACCCTTGGGTCTTTTTGGACCCTTAAATACAAAACAAAATCTTTTTAGGATTTAATTTTTCGTTTTTTTATATATAATTAGGGTATTTAATTTTAAATAAATTATGAAGTATAGATAATTTAAATTATTAAAATTTATTAAGAACTATATTTTTTTTATAAAAAAGAATTGTTCCAGAACAAATTTTAGATCTAAGATTTTGTTCTATATCTTTAAAATATTGAGTTAATTTTTATATTATAAAAAATTATTCCGAAAAAAAAATAATAATAAATAAATAAATAAATAATAATAAAAAATGTAAAAAAAAATAATAAATAATAATAATAATATAAAAAATTATAATATATATATATAATTAATATTCAAAATAAATTAATATATATATAATATATATATAATTTATTTCGGATTATTCCGAAAAAAAAATAATAATAATAATAAATATTTATTCAAAAAATAAAAAATAATATATATATTTTAAAATATTAATTTAGGGTAAAATATTTTATATATAATATAAAATAAATATATATATATAAATAATTGAGAAAACCCTAGGTTTACGGAAAAAAAAAAAAACATCCATAAATTTAGGAAGGTCCTATTATTTATCACACATTTATATAATAATAATATATGGTAAATTTGGGTCGTATTATTTACAAGAAATTATTATATTTATATATATATATAATAAATTATAAATAATATGTAATATTTAGATATCATTAATAAGGATATTAGAGAAATATAATAACATAACCTTAAAAAGGGGTATCGCTAATTTGGGAAAATCCCATCGCTTACCTCGTATTTTTAATAATTTCCATCAATTTCCATAAATCAATATCCGTCAAATACATATTTAATATTACCGGGATTTTTACGGTTATTTATATAATTTAGTTATAATATAATATTTTAAAATTTAGATATATATATATAATAATATATATTCCAACCAAAATTAACAAAATTACTCTACTTCGTATGATCCCCACCATAACATGTCAGGACGTATATTTGGACATATATTTAGTATATTCTGACATCCTATCTGACATATATTTTGGCATATATTCTGGCATTCTATCTGGTATATATCCTGACATTCCTCCTGGTATTCTATTTGGTAATTTATCTGGCATTCTATCTGACATATTTTCTAACATTTCATCTGACATATATTCTGGCATTCTACCTGTCATTTATTCTGACATATATTCTGGCATTCTATCTAACATATATTCTGGTACTCTATCTAACATATATTCTGGCATATATATTGGCATTCTATCTGGCATTATATCCGACATATATTCTAACATTTTATCTGACATTCTATCTGGCAGTCTATCTGGCATTATATCTGGCATTCTTTCTGGTATTCTTTCTGGCATTCTATCTGGTATTTTATCTAACATTCTATCTGGCAGTCTATCTGGCATTATATCTGGCATTCTTTCTGGCATTCTTTCTGGCATTTTATCTGGCATTTTATCTGACATCCTATCTAACATTCTATCTGGCATTCTATCTGGTATTCTTTCTAACATTCTTTCTGTTATTTTATCTGGTATTCTATCTGGCATCCTATCTGACATTCTATCTGGCATTCTATCTAGCAGTTTATCTAACATTCCTTCATGAGGTCCGGCAGGGAATACTTCGCGTGGATACTCGCAGTTGAGGTCCGGCAGGGAACACTGGGCGTGGATGGTCGTAGTTAAGGTCCGGCAGGGAACACTGGGCGTGGATAGTCGTGGTTAAGGTCCGGCAGGGAACACTAGGCGTGGATGGTCGTGGTTGCGGTCCGGCGGGGAACACTGGGCGTACATGATCGTAGTTGAGGTCCGGCAGGGAACACTAGGCGTAGGTATTTGAGATCCGGGAAAGAACATTGTAAATCGCGGATCGCAGTTAAGCAAGGACGACGAGGAGGACGAGGAGGAGGAGGAGAGGAAGACGAGGCAGGAGGAGGCGGAGGAGGAGGAGGAGCAGGAGGTAACTAACATAAAATCTAACAACCCTCACCTAGCAAGTAGGGAAATATATATTGTATTTTTTTTTAAAACATATTTAATTTTAAATTTTATATTTTAATCTAAAACCTTCCGTATATTTTTTTATATTCCATATTTTATATTTTATATTTTACGCTCCATATTCTACCTCCATATTTTGCTTTCCACACTCTACACTCCACAATTTACACTTTATACTCCGCACCACTCCACACTCTACACTCCACAATTTACATTTTACACTCCGCACTCCGCACTTTACACTCCACACTCCACACTTTACATTTAACACTCCACACTTTACACCCCACACTTTACACTCCACACTTTACACTCCACACTTTACACTTTACACTCCACTTTTCACACTCTACATTCCACACTTTACACTCCACACCTGCACTCCACATTCTGCACTTCACACTCTACACTCCACACTCCACGCTTTACACTTCGCACTCCACGCTTTACACTCCACACTCCTTTACACTTTACACTCCACACTTTACACTTTACACTCTACACTTTCACTCAACACTCTACGCTCCACACTCTACACTGCACAATTTACACTTCACACACCACACTGTGGACTTTGCACTCCACACTCTACACTTTATGCTCCACAGTTTAAACTCCGACTTTACACTTCACATTTTACACTTTACATTCCACACTCCACACTGTAGACTTTACACTCCACACTTTGCACTCCACACTCTACACTTTACACTCCACACTTTCCTTTCCGCACTTTAAACTTTTTCTCTTCACTTTCCACTTTACAGCCCACACTTTACAAATTACACTCCACACTTTACACTTCTGCACACTCCACACTTTACACTTTACACTGCGCACTCCACACTTCACACTTTACACTCCACACTTTCCACTTTACACTTTTGACTTTACACTTTGCATTCCACACTCCACACTGTACACTTTACACTCCACACTCTACGCTCCACACTCTACACTCCACACTCCACACTTTCCACTTTACACTCCGCACTTTACACTTTTCTCTTCACTATCCTTTTTGCACTCCACACTTTACAGTCTACACTCCACACTTTAGGTTTAGGGTTTAGGGTTTAGGCTTTACACTCCGCACTTTAAACTTTACACTCCACACACTACACTTTACACTTTACACTCCACACTTTACACTCCACACTCCACACTTTACACTTTACTCTCCGCACTCTACACTTTACACTTTGAACTTTACATTTTGCAACTCCACACTCCACACGTTACACAGTACACTTTACACTCTGGGGGAGGAACTGTTGAAGCACATCATCTGCTGTTCTGCTTCGCGCACCCGTACCACTTGCATTTGACAGCTGCGCGCAGCTTTGCAAGTTCGGAGAAAGGGGACAAGCGCCCAGCCGTCCAGGAAGTCCACCAGACCTGCGCAGATGGGATCCATCGCCTGCTGCGGTGGGGGCGCCATTGCTAGGATCTTCGGGGCGATGGCGCCGTTAAACCTCCTGTGTGTGAGCAGTATACGGCCTCAGAAGCGCAGGAAGCAGTGCTAATGGCGATGGCACCTCAAAAGAAACAACAAAACCAATGGCACGACCCCTCAGGTAAAGTTGGGCACCAAGAACTGCACGTAAAACTGACAACACATCACCCCGTAAGTAAAAAGAAGATTAAGCAAAATGGAATATGTCTAAAATCGGCTCAATGCTGCGAAAAAGGCTTCGGTTGGATTAGTTCTTGTTAAAGCAACGTTGTTTTCTATGTTACAGGCATTGAAATCCCGTGGTGTTCAGAAAAAAGAAAGGAAATTTCAAGTTTTCATGCCGTCACATGCGCGCGCAAGGAAGTCCTAGCAGCGCGCCAGGTTTTATACCTCACCATGTACGCTGTCGAAGGCGAGGCTTCGCAGTTTAATCATGTTTAATCCACACCACACACCCACGCTTCACAGCGACCTCTTTGGGTAGCGGGTATTCTTTGGCATCGGTGATGTGCCAAGCGTGCACTCGCTTGTATTTCGTCATCGCCGGGAACTCTGCGACGCTTGTCACGCCGTGCTTTTTTTGCATATGCTCAGCTCGAAACAAATACCGGTCGGGGTCTTCACTTGGAGGCACCAGGTTGCCATCGACGACCTCGGCAAAATCGTCGATCCTGACAGAGGGGTCTTTTGGCCGCGTGGTTTTTGCACGTGCGCAAAAAGAAACCTTATAGCTTAGTTTGGCCAGCAGCGCCTGTGATCGTCGCCTCGCCCATCAGAAGGGGCTTCCCGGTGGGGCTCGTTCTCGCCGATGCTACGATTCCAACGCGACCGCGTTTTCAGCAGGCTATGCTGCGCAGCTCCCAAGACTTCTGGCCGCTTTCTTCGCTTTCGCCCATGTGTGGTCCAACAAAAGGCCAGACTTGACCGCCATGGCCTCTGAAGGAGTCTTGGCTTACAAATAGGCTTGGCGTGCAAAAGTTTTCCCGCGAGCATATACAGCTTCGCGGCCTCAGATAATTAGCTATAGGGCTGTCACGGCACAGCGAAAATCATGCAATCTCAAGTGCGTGCTGCATGAATGGGAGAACATTTGTGTGGCACATCCGTTTCCAACCTTCCAAGGATGCCGTGGTATTCTAGATGCCTTTGAGCCAGAGCCCTGCAGCATATAACGCAGGATGAACAGTGACGGGAGGGAAGAGAGCAGAAGGCAAAGATACCTTGACGTTGCAAGTCCTCCGTGCGCGAACAGCGTGAAGTAAAACTTCTTGTAGTTGGCACCGCGGAACAGCAAAGGGGGTTGGCGGATCGCTGGAAGCCGCGTTTCGCTCGGGGCATAGTTGGCGCCGTGAAGCATCTTGCAGGGGCACTCTAGAGCGGTGCTGCCTACCCCATTCATCTGCCGCACGACGTGGCCCACGTCGCGCCGGCCGAGCCTGTCGAAGCCTTTTTCAAGTAGCCAAGCCAGGAACTTTTGAAATGTGTGCAGGGCACAGAGCGATTGCGACGCGCACGGCTGTGCTGCCTACGCAATCAACACGCAAAGGGGCATGCAGCTATGCTGCTCACGCGCACTCCTGACAAATGGTTTCCTTGCAGTATTTGGCGCAGCTGTGCTGCCAAGCGCCACATAATGTCCCAGCTCTGGGCGCGCATTAAAAAATGCCGCGGCTGCAGGATGGTTGAATGTTGGTACCACAAGTGACTAAACACAGCGCATGAAAGTAAAATAGGACGAAAAGAAATTTATGAACATTCGCGAATGCATAAAGGCTTGGAAAAGTTGAAGAAAAGCAATAGCAAAAGGTGAGAAATTGGGAATGCAGTTAGGACAGAGCAATCAGAAGCCGGCAAAAGTATTGAGAATTAAAAGGTTTAAAAACATAAGAAAGTTAGGGATACGTAGTTGAAGGTTAGACTTACCTAGAAATAAGACGAACATAAGTTGAACGAGTCAAACGGATCAAGCAAACAAAAAAGCAGTTAGAAAAACTTGCGCTTGTGTCAGCTCGACCGGGCTGAAAGAATTTGGAAGAGTTAAATTTAGGTAAGATGACTCAAGACAAGCTAAAAAGAATTCAGAAGGGGCGGACAGAGATAAGAATCGTTAAGGAGAGTCGAGTTGACAAGAGGCGAGAAGTCGTGAGAAGAGTAAAGAAAAGGTGGCACGATTTCATGAGGTGCGAAGATCGCTGAGAACAAAAGGACGAACTCAAAGAACAGAGTTGAGAAGATGTGAGACTTCGTTGCACCTCCTAAAGGCAAAGTTTGTCTTTGCATCCTATAATGTGACATGTCTTTGCATCCTATAATGTGACATTCCTTCCTTTCGGAAATTTCCGCCACCCACCGCGCGCGGGTTCTACTTGTAATACTTTTTTGATATAAATGAAATAATACTGTTGATAAATATTAATTTGAAAATATTTTCTCCGAAATTCTGCGGTTCATTGCAGGTGCTCTGCCATACTAAAATGCTCTGCAGCGACCAGTGAGCAGTAGCAAGCCCTTTAAGGGCACTCTGCTTTTGCACCTCTCCCGAGGGGAAGTACTTGTTACCCATTTGGCCAAGGGAATGCACGACTTTGTGCTTAAATAGTGAGACATACTCCGAAACTTGGTGGGCAAGACAAACACTTGGAGTTTTGCGAGTGAAATTCAAAAAAACACCAGAACAGGATTGAAATCATTCATTCAAATAAGGACAAGCACGAGGATAATAAAGCTGAATTCAAAACTAGCGTCAAGCAATCCATTTTCGTTTTTTTGGTGAAGCCAACCATCCCTTCTCAACCTAGTTTAACCGCATTAAATACTTTGCGTCCAAGCTTCCCCGTTTCTCCCAATTCCTCAGGTTTTCCCTGAAGAATGCTCTTATATTTTTTGAAATAGTTCGGCTCTCGCTCTCTCAGAGCTCTAGAGCAGTTCTCTTGCCAGAAGGACTTTCAATAGAAAGCGGACGTTCTGGCATCAAATTGCTCTTAGACACGACCTCAGAGTTGCGTCAAAGTAACGCAGGGCATCATCAAAACAAGACGACAGGAATGCTACTTTGTTCCCGAAAGCTCCTGCGAATGGGATTTTTCCAAAGCTGCTGCCAAATTCAACTTTTCACTTCATCTACACAACATCTCCTACATGCTTTACATCACCTACATCATCTACATCAACTTCATCTACATATCCTCCACCATCTACAATCTACATCATCTACATCACATACATCATCTACATCACATACATTATATGTCCACATCATTCACACAATCTAGAAGTGCTCAACTTCTACATATGTCCTACAAAACTCCTACCATGCCATTCACTAGTTTTCACACAGGAGTTCTTTGACAGGAGTTGTTGCACAGGAGTTTTTTGACAGGAGTTGTTAAACAGGAGTTCCTACACAGGAATTCCTTGACAGGAGTTGTTGCGTAGGAATTGTTATACACAGGAGTCAACTTCTAGGTGATCTACTTGTACCTGAACCCTACAGAACTACTTCTCAAGTTCTTCTCAATTCTCTCTTTAGGCGGCAGGAGCAGCCCGGCCAGCCATGTCCATCGAAAGCTGACCCTCTGCGGAGCGCGCGCGTCGGACACACAAACATGTGGTGAAACGCGACTTTGTCTTGGGGACGAGCAACCCTCTGCGGAGATCGAAACGTGTGGTGAAATGCGAATTTGTCGCTGGCATGAGCTACCCTCTGCGGAGATCGTGCTTGTCAGACGCACAAACGTGTGCAATTTTGAAACTTGAGATGCAACCCTTTCGCACGAAATGAAGGCCGAACGGCGAAGACTGATGTAAAAGTGCGATTTTACAACGTAAAATGGAAATGTCGAAAAACTGTTGCAAAACTGCAATGTTGAAAGATCAGGCGCAACCGTTTCGCACGAAATGGTGGTCGAGCGTCAAAAACTTATGTAAAATTTGCGATTTTGAAACTGCAGATGCAACCCTTTCGCACGAAACAAAGGTCGAACCGCAAAAACTGACGTATATTTAAGATTTTGAAATCTCAGATGACACCCTTTCGCACCAACTGAAGGTCAAACAGCAAAATCTGCGAACCACATTGCGATTTTGCAACGTCGCAAAAGAGATCCTCTGTGAGTGGCAAGGCTTCTCTGTAAGAAAGCTTCTCTGCATACAAGCTTTCCTGTGTAAAAGGCTCTGTATGTAAGTGCTTCGGCGCGTAAAAGCTTCTGTGTGTAAAAACTTCTCTGTGTAAGAGCTTCTGTGTGCAAAAGCCCCTCTAAAAAGACTTCTCTGCATAAAAGCTCCTGTGCGTAAAAGCTTCTGTCTGCAAAAGCTCCTCTGCGTATAGAGACTTTTCTGCGTAAAAACTTCTCTGCGTACAATCTCCCCTGTGTAAAGACTTTTCTGTGTAAAAGCTTCTGTGTAAACACGTCTGTTTGTGAAAGCTCCTGTGTAAAGACTTTTCTGTAAAAATGCTCCTCTGCGTAAAGACTTGTTTGACTTTGTGTAAAAGCTCCTCTCGGTGTAAAGACTTCTCTGCGTAAAAGCTTCTCTGTGTGTGTGTACAAGTCCCTCTGTGTAGAGATTTCTGTGTGTAAGCGCGTCTGTGTGTTAAAGCTTCTATGCGTGAAAGCTCCTGTATGTAAAGACTTCTCTGTGTATTAATGTAATAGCTTCTGTTTGTAAAATTCTCTGTGTAAAAGCCCCTCCGCGCAAAGACTTCTCTGCCAAAGTTTCTGTGAGAAAGCTCCTGTTTGTAAAAGCTTCTCTGTGTAAAAGGGTCTGTGTGTAAAAGCTCCTCTGTGTAAAGGCTTGTCTGTGTAAAAGCTCCTGTGTGTAAAAGTTTCTATGTGTAAAAGCTTCTCTGTGAAAAGACTTCTCTGTGTAAAAGCTTCTGTCTGTAAAAGCTCCCTGTGTACAAGCCGCTCTGTGTAAAGGCGCCTCTCTGTAAAGATGTCTCTGTGTAAAAGCGTCTCTTTGTAAAAGCTTCTCTGTGTAAAAGCTTCTGTGCGTAAAAGCTTCTGTGCGCAAAAGCTTCCGTGTGTAAAAGCTCCTCTGTGTAAAGACTTCTCTGTGTAAAAGCCTCTGCGCGTAAAAGCTCTTCATCGTGACCAACATGCATCACCGTCAACATCACCACCATCATTACCATCATGATTTGTCAGCATATTTTCTTGTGCATTTTCTTCTCGTCTCCTCACTGGGGTCGTCGTAGTCATCTGAATAGACGGCATTGATATGCACAGATACACATCGGATATAATATATTTAATATACAACTTCATTATCGCCCATTCTACATCCTTGTGCATCCACAACTTCATTCATTATTGATCATCTTTCATCATCATTCATCATCCATCAGCTTCATATGTTCTTGTCCATACTCTTTTGATCTACTCCCTCCTGCTCTTCTTTCGGGCCACACTGACGTCTGGTTTTAATGGACTACGCCATATTCACTCGGATGAAGCACAGCTGAACACTGCGCTCCAAATGTGGAATTGTCTCGCTTTCAGGGGTCCCATCCGGAATTTGCTCCCCCCTTCCACAAACCGATTCATTGGATTGGCGGGCAAGTCACCAGCTTGTAGAGTTGCAACATTTGCTTCTGCAACTGTATGGCCCACATCGGCACATCCAACAGCAGAAGGCTCAACAAACCTGGCACGCCCATTTTTTCTTGCACAGCAGCAACTGGATGGTCTGATCAAGACATATGTATACAAGGCAAACTGCAAAGTGCAAGTAGAGATACCATATGATACAGTATGTATAAATCCGAAAAACTTCACAACCGACATCACATAAGCAAGAGTCACACATTGCCATGTCGGCGTGTCCCTTTCAGGTAGTTTCCAGCAACCACTTGCCCCAAACCCTTCCCAAGGTTCCAGCACATACCTTGAAAACAACCCAAAAGCAGAACCCAAAAGCAAAACGACAGCTGTCAAACCTGATTCACGCATCCCAACAGCTCCTCATCTCCTGGTTTTTTTCCCCCATACCCTCCCCACACCCTCCCGTCCGCACCCTCCGTCCTTTCACTCCTTCATGCCCACCAGTAAGTCTCACAACCCATTTGCCCCCATTTCCTTCCATCGACTGACCAATCTTCCCATCCATTTCCCTCCATTTCCATGCCGTCCACACTCAGTTGGACCCATTCCCTTCCGTCCACACTCTCGGTCAAGCGGTGCTCGCTCCCCATGCGGTCAGCAAACTAAACGAGAACCCAAGCATCGAAGATGCTTTTGCGAAAAATCCAAAGCAGTGGTGAAAAGTCAATGCGAGGTGATAGCCAAACCACCTTCCAAAAATTCATCTTGGGTTAACGTGCCGCCACCATCAACGTCCAACATTTCAAAGAGGTCTTCCATACCTAAGGCCGTCGGCTGATGAAGGGTTTCAAGCGCCGCATTGCCACCTGCATGTTGGTTGATTGTCCTTGTTGTTACAAAACAAACCTAATTTAGGTTCCTCAACAGATGTAAACGAAAAGGCATCAATGAGCTCCGTATGATTCGAATCCCAAATCCGCTTAATCGCAGACATTCCCGCGAAGTCCCACATCAGTTGGCCTTCTTCCGCACCAGACAACCGGAGTCATGTCAGGGTGCTGTCCACCGAAACATTCTCAAGGACATTGGGCGGTAGCACCGAAATCTCGGCACAGAAATGCCAACAAAAAACGCACGGTTTTTATTCAGCACAAGCAAGGTTTCCCTTTGAAACATATGGGTGTCTGAAAATGAGGCATACCCCCAGATGACAATATTAAAAAGTGAATACAAAGGGGATTGATCAGCTGATTTGAAGGGTGGCCTGTGAGAGAAACAAACCCATCAAACCCCATAGTTGTTGCAAATGAAGCTACAACAGTGTCCATGCTGTGCCCGCGCAGGCACAAACACACAAATGACAATCTCCGCAAAATCCTGTGTTTCATAAGGTGCCACAGGGTGGCCAAATACCTGACAATTGATCACAATATTCACCGTGAGAATTGCCACTTGAAGGGAGTCCCGATTCAGACAAACCCGGACCCAAACAAATCATATTGTTGGTTGTGTCCCACGGCAAAATTTCCCCAACGTATCTCCATTAGTTGTTGCCCCGTTTTTGCCCCATGTTTGCCCCGTTTTTGCTGGTTGATGCCATTTTGGGGTATATTACAGCCCTATTATCATCCATATTCCCTTTATCTTATATCTTCTGGTTGGGTGCAAATTCCAGTGATCATCCCGCTTTTGTCCATTTGAACATGTGAAAATTACGTCTTATCGAAAACAAAAGACATTTTGAGACATGGCCATTGCCATGGACTAAAACCCTGGTACCCTTGTCAAGATAGCTGGCAAATGGATGTTCGTCCCCCCAAGAAACACTAACCATGAAATCCGACCCATCCCCATATGGGTTTGTCTAACATTATGACCCCGTGTAGAACAGAGAAAGTGGATTTTAGCAAAAAAATAAGATAAAAAACAAAAACCTAATCACCAAAAAAACAAATCGACAGGAAGAATCACCAGAAGAAACAAAAAAAATAAAAAAACAAAAACAACAACAGAATCACCAAAAAAAACAAATCGACAGGAAGAATCACCAGAAGAAACAAATAAAAAACAAGAAAAAAAAAACAAAAACAAAACCTGCATGTTCCGCAGTTTTTGTTTTTTTTGTGTGTGTTTTTTTTTGTTTTTTTTCTTGTCTTTTCCTTGGTTTTGGTGTTCTAGTTTTTTTTGTTTGCCCTGGTTTTGTTTTTGTTTTGTTTTTTGATTTTTTTTGTCAAACCCTATATTCTCTGTGTTATTGGACTCATAAGACTAAAAATAGGGTACCCCAAAACCCATGGTTTAAAACCTCATTTTCCTTATCATAAACTGCCATTTTTGGTTGTAAAAATCACATAAAATTTTCCAAAATCTGAATGCCCCCAACAACCCTCCCCAGATCCCCGTTCCAGTCACCGTTCTGACTTGAACCCCCGCCCAGGCGCCGGCACGTCCGCCAGCTCCTGTCGGGTCAACGAGCCGCTTCCATCGGCGTCCAAGCCTTGAAAGACCTGCAGAAAGGGAGAGGAATTTGGATAATGAATTTGAGGATTAAAGGGGATATTGTTGGGGAATATGTCTATTTGGGATTGATTCGGGTTCTTGGGTGATTTTTTGGGGTGATCATTGGGGGAATTCCTCGCAGATAAGTTTGCAATTTTTAACAATATTGCATAATATATTTATTCAAAATTGTGGGAGCTTTTCGATTCTTGGGGCATAAACACGGGGGTAAAAGAACCAGGCTCCGTTTCATGGCGCGGACACCGCTATCACATAAATAGGAATCTGAAGGAAAAAACTGAAATCTGCCCGTTTGAAAGTAGATAGCGCAAGATGGGGAGTTGCGCCATCTAAGGATGCCAGGTTCTTTTGCCCATTTTGCATGTAAGTGCCACATCGTCCAGTTTCAATATTTCAAGCCCACATGTCCACAACATGGGCTCAAGTTGGCCAACAAGGCCCCGACCCCTGACTTGGGCCCAACTTGGACCCACTTGGCTCCACAACTTCGGCCCAAGGCGGCCCAGAACGAAATCGTCAAATAACGCGTTTTCATTGGTATTTTCCACGTTTCTTTTGGCATGGACGAAGCCTATGTTGTGCCTACGTTGGGCCCAACTTGGTGCGAAGCTGCCACCAAACGGTTCCAAGTTGCACCATGTTGGACCTGACCTAAAGCTACCTGTGCGTGGCATGGCTTCGACTTGGGGTCCATCTGGATCGATTTGGGCCCACTTCAGCCCAACATGACCACTGGCTGAAGTTGGGTCCAACATAGCTCAACTCGGGCCTAAGCCTGGCCAAATTCAAAGCTACATTGCTCCTCTTGAAAGGCGGTGTGAAAAGTTACCGCCGCGTGCATGTCGCACACCGCGATGCCCTGCCCTCAAAGTCGGGCAGGATGATTGCTCCACCAAGGCTCGCAGATACCACGCGGCCCCGTCAAGGTGCTGCTTGGGCTTCCAGCGCTGCCCTAACAGGACGGCGCTGTACCGCCCGCCACCGTTGAAGAGCGCCCGCTTTGTTCTCCTCATCGGTTTTGTCTCGCCAGTCAAGGCGAACGTGGGCATGTTCTTTTGTGCTTGCAGTAGCTTACGAACCCCTATAACTCTCTCTCTCTCTCTCTCCCGCTCTCTCTCTCTCTCTCTCTGTCTGTCTCTGTCTGTCTCTGTCTGTCTCTGTCTCTCCCCCTCTCTTTGCAAAGAATAACGCCTAAAGAACACCACCCTGCCACTGCATGGCTCGGTGAGGCACCATGTGACACGGAAAACAATTCATGTACTATTTCTTTCGCCCTGGGAAAAAAGCCAACAAGCTCTTCCGCCAAGGTGCCTGCTAATGTGGTGGAAATCCTTCTCCTCCACCGGGGTTGCCAGGCTTACCATGTAAGTTTCCTGCTCGTCCGGTGCCGCAGTATCCAACCGAATCTTGTGCAGGAGCGCGCACCTAGTCAGGCGCGTCAGAAAATGCGCGGCAGCAACGACAAGAGAAGCCCTAAACCTAAACCATAACACACCTTGCTCAATCAGCTTAGGCACCCCTTTGACATCTTTGCCCTTCGCCGGCGTGGGCTCCACCAGCTTTTCGACCGTGGTGCCATCCGCTTGCATCCTGCACCATGGCCCGAAAGCGTAGCCAAAGCAGCCTAGCTACAAAGGTGTATGTTGAGCTCATACGATATAAAAAATGACATTCAAAATATGCAAGGAGGGGTCGTGGGATGTGCAGTTTTTAGAGAGGAGCCCAGCAATTCCAAGCAACATGAAATTTCCAATCGCTGTCAGGAACCCCATGCGTACGTGAGGTAATACAAGTTTTCAACACGGATCCGCCCAGGGTCCTCTGGATCAGCTCCTTCAGCTGGGCGCGAAGGTCAGCGTGCTGCTCCTCCACGTTTGCGGCTTCTGCCCACATCCGATGGATGCCGGTCCCAGCTTCTCCCCGGTGCCGGTGGTCACGTCGAAGCCGTGCTGGCTTTTGTTCTCAGCTAGCCGCCACTGAAAGGGCAAGAATGCCAAAGAAAAAAAGATGCAGCTAAATTACTCGACAAGAACCCTTGCAATGACAATGAAAAGTCTAGGGGGAAACCAAAGCACAAGCAACCCGCTGCATCCGAACAGCAGCGGCTTGAACAAGTTTTCTTTTGATAAAGATCTTCACGCCCCGACCTTTAAGATGGTTTGGCACATGGTCATGGCACCACCTTCGATAAGACTTTATCTCGTGGCCTCCTATACAAGCATCCCGCGCAAGGCCGTGTTCCCACATTGGGCCTGTCTTGGGCCCAACTCCGGCACCAGATGCGCATGTTAAACCCAACTTGCGTCCAAACCTGCCCAAGTTGTGCCATGTTGGACGCCAGTTAGGCTCAACTTGGAGCCAACTGGCCCGAGTTGGCTCGTGTTTGACCCCAGGCAACTTTAGTTGGGCCAAGTCCCCCCGTCTTCTTCACCCGCATCCCCAACTACCATACTCCTCAACTTCAAAAAGTCGTCCCTGACCTGCACAATTTGCATCTACTCTGGGTGCGGGCGGTACTCATCGCGAAGCGACTTGAATATTGGGAAAATGATAGGCTATTGTGGATTGTTTGGGAAATTACCTGGGGTTGTTTGGGGAAACTGTTTAATTATGGAGGATTACATGGGAATATCGCCTCATTTATTGGCATTTCTGGGGAAATACTTAATGCTATTTATTGGGATTGTTTATTTGATTCTAGCCATCTTCAAAAAGATAGAAAAGTACATTCCTGTTAATTTACTGTTCTATCTTTTCGGGATTACTATACTATATGCGAATATAGGTTATATTGCATTTTGCCGTCGAATGCCCTTCTTTCTTGTTTTCTTTCCCGGTCCCAGAGGCATCAAGAACTTGAACTTTGCGCCGCATCCAAGGCAGCACACTTGCTGGAAATAGGGATATATACCCATAAAATGCTAGTTTTCATCGTGAATTCACGATGATTAAGCATCAAATTTTGGGATACCCTATTGTCAGACATTTTCATACCAACCCATTTTCCCAATTCTTTGATGCCCGGTGGGGTAAACCCCAAACTGCTAGATCAAATGTCATCAAATCATGCCGCCAGGCCCCGGTTGAAAGCTCCGGTTGCAAACTTTGATGGAATAAACTAACAATAAACCCATATTCTCCCGTATTTCGCGTTAAAAGATATGATGTCAACCGCATTCACTCTTGCATGACATTGCTAAATAAGGGTCTGTCAAAACCACACCGCTGGTGTTTCCATAAGTAGGGGACCCTTTCTCGACTCAGAAATTGGGGCTGGTGATCACAGCAATTTTGGGATCCCAGTCTTGCACCTTGAGCAGATCGGGTAGCGTATCTTTGATCCTAGGGATCCAACTGAATGAAGAATGGGAGGCGGCTCATCAGGAAACAACTGCAGGTCACAGGTCAGTAACAGCCTGGTTTCTGAAGAAAGCAAATGCCCTGCTGGATTCGGGCTGCTCGGGTTGCCAACACAACCTTTGAAAATCAGGCTGGACTCCGTTGCTTCTGATTTAGACGCGCATGCTCCGCTTCTTGCGAGGCGTGTTCAAGGGCGTGTTCAACCTTAGACCGTCTGGCCCGCCGCCAGTCGCCGCGTTCTGAATTCGGAATGACATTTTTAACGAAATGTATATACGTGGGAGGCGGTGCTTGAGCATGCAGAATCAAAAATCCGTAGATCGATTTGGAATGCAACGGTAGGTAGAAAGTGCCACAGGGGTCTCTTGAGGGTATGTATGACCTAAGCAAAGAGGCATGGTATCCCGGGCGGTTCATGGCGATTCTGGTGTGTCCATGTTTTGCCACCAACAAAGAGTTTCTCACTGAGGGCTGAGCAAGTACAGCCGTCACCAAGTTCATGAGGCCGATTGACAAAAACCTGAGGGCCCCCATGAAAGGCCCGACCTTCGGCCCTTGACCAAAGCAAATGGTTTCGTCCGTTGCAATATGTTGCAATGTGCAAGCAAGGCACATCAACAGGGGAAGAAAGTAGATAATCAGCACAGGTTTCGCCATGACCAAAGGGTAGTACACATTCGCAATCGCATCCATTGTCACGAACTGTGGCTTTGGGACGGTGATCACAGCAATTCCCCCATGAGGAGCTATATTTAAAATGGAGTATTGCATGGATCAAAATGGAAGGTTGTGGAGCTCATCAAGCCGGAGTGATCCAGTTCTTCAACAGCTGTGACCCAGCCTGAAGCAATGTCAGAGTCGCCTTTGGGAAGGCTTCCAAAGTTTTCTTTGACGATGGAGGTCGTGGCGGGGTCCGCCAAAAGCTCCGCATCAGTGGTGATAAATTCCAAGGCAACACAACCAAAGATGTAGAGCCAAATCCTGAGAAACGGAAATTCACCAGCGAAGGTGACCCCCAAAAGAACGGGATGAAGAGCTTATTGACCACCCCAAACAACCACTGTGTGATGAGGGCTTATTGCCCATCTACGTGCATCCCAACATCCCATGCGCAAAATGAACAGAAGATCAAAGCTGATATCCCCATCGTATACCCCAATTATAGTTGGTGAATCCCCATGATAACTATTCTTAGTTGGTTATGTCCCAATCTTAGCTACTTCTACAGAAGTCAAAATACTAAAGCATAGTCAAGCTTTGGAACAATAGTTGAAAGAATCCTAAAGAAAGCACGCATTCCATCTGGGTTCCTGAATTCTGGCATCTGCCATGCGGTCTCAAACCATGATTTTTCAGAGGACTTGAGGATGCAATCACTTGCATGTCAGCGTAACCAGAGTCTGAATTGTAGTGACTGCATTTATACTGGCATACTCTGACACAGGCACATGCACTAATATATTCTGACTATGTGACTATGATTGACTATGTATCTGATGTGTATTCTGAGATATGCTCTGCCGCAATCTGACATCATCTGACACCTATAAATCTATCTATTCATATATATATATATATATTCTAACATACATAATTGCTGACAGGTGCTCTGAGATATGTAATGAAATAGTCTGACATATATCATCACACATGTATATGTATACATGTGTATATAATATATACATATCTATAAATATACATATATATATATATATTATACTAATTATACGCATTTGGTGTAATATATGGTAGCTTGACTCGCAGAGCTGCGGCGAAATCTGAAAAAAGGTTGCATCCCACAGATGTGAACCTGTGCAATTCTTTGCCTTGAAAACGCGGGAAAAGTTGCTTCAATCCAAATCTTTACGGGTTAACCTATATGGGTATGGGTCAAAATTAGGTACCCCAATAATTGGATGGTTAATACTAAACTAGACTAACTAACATCTGTGGTCCCACATCGGTCTTCCATTTTGACCCACATCTATATATCTTTAACTCCCATGCTTCATGTGTAAACCACCATTTCTGATGGGCTAGGTATCAGTGGCCAAGCAGCATGATCAAACCAGTGGTGGAGACCATGGTATCCCAAGCGCTCAACAAGCCAGAAACCAGGCGCCAGACCACCTGGGGATGGGTTCCATCTCCACACAATAGTGATGTGTGTTGGAAAATCAAAAAAAAACATTGATGACTGGTTTGTGGTATACCTACCCCTCTGAAAAATATGAGTTCGTCAGTTGGGGTTACTATTCCCAATATATGGAAAAATAAAAAATGTTCCAAACCACCAACCAGATGATCATGTAGCCAGCTTCATTGATCCTAGGGCTGGGTACCAGTTCTGAAACTCAAGGTGGAAAGTTTACAAAAAGTCCACAAGAACTGCGCCTTGGGTACAGAGATATCATGTGATTTTCTGAGAAAAAGGCAGACCAACATGCCAGGCAGAATGTAAAAAAATTGGACTTGAGAAAATTGCGAGTGTTCCTTCTCATTTCTTCGCAATGAATATCTATTTTGACTAAAAAAATGCTGACTAGCAACACGTGGAAAAACGCGGGTTGTCACAGGCAAGAATAATGGGCAATCCTCTGCAAAAGAATACGCAATCAGACACAGTTGCATTCTGTCAAAACACGGTACTTTCCAACGCTTTGCACATATGCACAAACAACCTCCTTCAGACTGGGACTTGCATTGTCAATATGTTGCTCCCAGGAAACATGAAATAAAGTACAACACAAACGGACAAAGGCAACGTGTCCAGCCAAGTTCGACATTTCAATTTGCCACAGCCAGCGAGGGCTCACAAAACTCCAAGTTCACGCTGGCGTGGTGGAACAGATATTGGGTAGATCTCCCACTAACTCCAGCGTGTCTTTCGCTTATGTATAATTAATTATAATTTATATGAATATACATATATGAACAATCATACATATATGTACGTCTTGTAACTATGATGATCTATCACATCTATCATGTCTGTCATGTCTAAGCAACATCTATGATATGACACAACACATATTATGCCACCACTGCACACCCTCTGGTAATCCAACTTAGCTATGGAAAATGGCCCATTTGTGGATGGTTTACCCATTAAAGCTGGATGTTTGTTCATAGCTATCTTGAATTGCCAGAATGTCATATCCATCATATACCCCATTCAATCCCAGTAAATGCAATTAAAGTCCCATTAAATCATATTAAATCCAATGAAATCCCCTTAATTAACATAGGCTAATATCTATGATACTACTATAGCTACACACCTTTTTTTTGGTCATCCGTAGCCTTGAACCTGTGCACCATACGGAGCACACGTGCCAAGCGCAGTAATCGAAGACCTCGTACCTTTCCGCGTCGACTCGACAGATCTCTGATGCGATCAATGCGGATTTTGACAGCTGGAGATGGTGGTTTGAATGGCAGCTTCTGGGCGGGTTTTATGGTAGTTGAATGGGCCTTGAAAAAGCGATTGGGATTTTGTGGATATCTAGACAATGGATGACAATGGGAGGCAAATGGTGATTCAAATGGCGACGCAACATCAATGGGATAGATATCGGGATAGATGTGGGGATTTTATGGTGATACGTAGCTGTTTTAGCAGACTATCTGTCATGTACATGGGAATATAACCAACAATAGTCCTGCAAATGTCACCAGCCAAAAATCATACTGTATATCTGTATATCTCTATGCAGGAATAAAATATGGGAATATGTTTTGGGATATAACAAGAAGTTTTTTATTTGGGGCATTAGAAGAATCAATGGCCTTTCCAAAAAATGGGAGGATCCCGGAAGGATGGCCTGGCTCCCACTTAGTCAGTGGTGAATAGCCCAAAAACCCACCAGGATATGCACACATCGTCGCCTTTTTTTGGATTGCAATTAGCCACTTACCAACAGGAATGCACCCGGAAGTTCAGATTCTGTGTTGGTAAAATAGATAGAAATATATGGCTTACCAGCATTTTAGACTTGCACTGATCAGTATTATTTATCACTATTTTCTGCATGAAAAATTGAGGTTCCTGTCAAGGCCATGGCCCATGGCCAAGTCACCCTACCCTCCCCATGGCTATGATGGCTATGAGTCAGTGAAAACCCTGGTCTTGTGGTTTTCACCACCAAAATAGCAGCTAGTTCTGGATGTTTCATTCCCCCAAAGATGGTATATTGTAAGTTATAATATATCCCATGACATCCCCCTTTTTCATTGTGAAAAATCATCCATCCCCAAGTGCCAAATCATCAAATTGGGATCCATCTCCCTTTGTGGTGCAAAATAGGGGACTCAGAAATTGGACCATTTTTCCCACGAAATGAAGGTCATGAGTCATGACCATAAAATTTGGGGAATTCTGGGCCCATTTTCAGACACCTAAAGACCTGGCCAATGGCCCAACAAATCACCAGGTTACGATCAAGACCTGCTCGAAGCCTTCTTGTGCACCCTGTTCGATCGTGGGTATCACCACCAATGCCAGAAGGCCCAGACAAACCAGGAAGAAATCCAGCAGGAACCAGCCTCAACCAGGGTTTGTGAAACGAAGAAGCGCGCCGTGGGTTATAATTTGGGGGATCTTTTTGGAATATCAACAGTGAACTGTATCTGTGAAATTGGGATTAGATCACCAAAGATCATGGGTGTTTGCAAACAAACATCAAATCCTGTGAGTCCAAAATAGGACATAAAACATTGGGGGATACAACCAACAATATATTTTGGTGATCGGAAGAATCAATGGGTGTGTCCAAAGCTTGTGGATCTACCCCACGATGTGTCAACTTTAGTGGCAATAATATTGTTTGACCATATGAACTAGGGAGGTTTCTCTATGGTTGTTTCGGGTATACAAGTCTTTCAGGCCAGAAGAGTTCAACGTTATATCACATATTTAATGAAACAAGCCAGTTTATCACTACATGAGAGTACCATTTCTAGTTAGAACTTGTGTCTACTTTTGGTGGTTCTCAAACTTCAGGACCCGCAAAACCATCCAAAAAGCATGATTTCAGTAGCAAAATTAGACCAATTTGGTGGGTGGTGTTGGGTCCTCCTTTCTTTGAGAAGCCCTTAATTTGGGGACCCCCCATAAAATCGTCCCAGCAGCCACTGCGAAACAAGGGCCACCTCCCGACAGCAAAACGCATGAGGAGCTCAACTGTGTAAAGTGCCAAGAAGAAGCGCCTCAATGATGCTGGCGGCCGCTGGCTCTCAGGCCCACCCTGATTGATGTGTTTACTCAACGTATATCTGTCTTGATAAAAATGCTGGCGGCTGGGAAACCGTACGTGCGTTTTAGCAATTTTGGGTGGCGGGGTGGGGTGGGGTGGTGTAATAACGTTCATGTGCACTTGCACTCACACCTCATCCTACACTGTAAGATCTTCTCTACCGTTTGCATTAACACCTGATGCTACACTGTAAGATCTTCTCTACAGTCTGCATTAACACCTGATGCTACGCTTTAAGATCTTCTCTACTGTTGGCATTAACACCTGATGCTACGCTGTAAGATCTTCTCTACTGTTTGCATTCACACGTGATGCTAACCTCAGCCGCGTCACCGCAGAGACTCTTCGTGCGATGTGAAGATGTAAAAGAGCCGAAGACTGAGGATGATTTCTTCAAAATGCCCTATGTTTCTGTATTTTCCTATGGGAAAATGCAAAATTACTTTTAAAAAAAATGTGCATCCTGCAGAAGCATGTTTTGGAACATAGATGTTCAAGAAAATGGACCGAAGGAACCCAAGAAATCAGTGGATAACTGACGATAATGGATATGTAACATATATTGTTATATATGTTTAGAGGGAGAGGACACCTCAATCTTCCCGGGAACATTAACTGAACAAGTTCCCAATATTTGGACTTTGGTGGATGGCTACCCATGTGCACGAGTCCTGGAGTAGATAGAATATGGAAATGTCAAACCAAATCATCAAAATGGGAATACTGTTGAAACTTTCAAATTTCATCCACTTCAGGATGGCTATGTATATACATATATAATCATGTGTATATATATATACAGTGAAGGCCTCATCAACTTTTTTGGGGCAGCATAATTCCTATGTGGGGAAGTCGATGCGACCCCTTCACATCATGGTCACATCAGCTATGTCAAATCGCTTGAGGGAAGGCTGTATGTTGATGGTTCTAGAACAAGAACATTTAAAGACTTGTGCTGAAAAAATCTTTTGTTTTCACCCTTGTTGATGTTCAGGGGGAAGGCTTCTGATTGGATTTTGTAGCTACAGAGCACACGATGCCGGCATACAGAATGAAATTGTGATATACAACTTGTGATTCAAGGCATTGCCAATAGAGAACATCTCAGGGGGTGGGGGATGGGGGGAGGAGGCCACGTATGCCATGGATGCCAAAAGACCCAACTGTAAACCGACCTGTTTCTACCTGTCTAAATAAGAAGAACAAAGTTTCTTGACAATTCATGACAACAAGTTCCGCAAGGAATAAGCAGAACAAATACAACAAATGAATGATATTTAGAATCAGAATGATTTTTATACTCAATTTTGCATGGTACAACGAAAAATTGATGCGACCCCCCTGGGAAGCTCCACCCCAACTGACTGAAAACAACAAAATTGATGCGACTTAATGCCCTGACTGTATCAATGTATATATCTGACAGTGCCAACCAGCTGCTCAATGTTTTCTGCCCAGTCAGTGACCTGGCCCTTCACCTTCATCTCAGCTTCAGCACCAATCAGGATCATATTTAACAGGATGACAAAACCTGCGCCCCGGATGTTCATCGGATGCGCCTCTTGGGAGATGCTGGGATTTGTTCAGCCAAGTGTCTGAAAATGGGCAGAAAAATTACGCTACAAATGACATGTCATCAAAAATAGTAGCAAATGAGGTGCTATCGTTTTGGGGCTTGTTTTAATTCAGAATTGCAAATGACCCCAGTGTTTCTTTGTGAAATTCTGTAAACACCTCTAATACATTATATAATATTATATATATAATGATGATGATCAGCTATGATAGGTGTACTTCTAATTCCAAAGCGACTATCCCACCGCCGTCCGCCTGTAACACATTCAAAGACCGTGGACTCGACAATCCACGCTAGCACTCCTTGAATCCGATTACTGCGAGGTCTCTCAGGAGAGCCGGGCTGAGACAAAATCTCTTCCAACCTTGGGTCACGGCAAGATCCCCTGCTTGAACTTTCAGTGGGTCATGTTTGTGCTAAATCCCAAAAATAAACATGTCAATAGAGGTTTCCTAAAGTAAGGCTACCTCCCCCAATCATCCATTTATAGTAGGATTTATTCATTATAGCAAAAATCCATTTTTGGAGTACCCATCTTATCCCATCTTTATGAAAATCCCCATAAATAAAAAACACAAAGGGAAAAAAAAAAACTGGTTGATGATGTCTGGCTGAAAGATGCATCCAGCAGCATCCGGGAATTCTCCGAGCTGCGAGTTCGGTGTCTCCGCACGGTTAGCGCGGTGCCCGACGGAGCCGTTGGGCCAGTTGGGCTGGAGGCAATGGCCACCGGTGGTGAGTCCTGGCCCGAAGATATCGATGGAGGCCATGCCAAAATAGCCCTGTGATCCCCGACATGGCCATTTTAAGAAGGAAAATCATGTACAACTGACTTTAAAGATCTTTGAAGCATCAAATTTCGGGCATTTTTGTTCTACATGTTCAGACAAACCCTGTGCTGTAGAGGTCCCAAGGATTGGTGGTGAAATGATGATGATGGACACGACAAATCCAGGATCACACATTGAAAAATGAATCGATGTACATCATCTGAATCATTTCGACATCGTCACTCTGCACCTCCCTGGTGCAAAAGGCGATTGGAAAATATCGCCCGACCCCAGCAGTGGATGGCTCTAAAATCAAAAACCAGACTGCGTGTAATCAGAGATTCTGAAAAACAGTATGTAATATTGTGAAATCATACGTCAAACAATGGTGAATCATAGATATCAATGTGTGCAACCTCAGCTTTAAGCGTCACCTTTTGGTACCAATATGACACACCCAAATTCCCATGGAAGCGAATAACAATTTCCCCATGAGAATGGCCATAAGATGGGGTGTTGACACCATCGTTGCTTGTGAACAAACCATCTTGAAGTGACGTTTGTAATCACAACCAATGAAATCAAACAATGAACAAACAAACGAAACAAAACAAAACAAAACCAACCAACCAACCAACCAAACAAACAAACAAACAACATAAAAACGTCACAAAGATGGATCCAACACTTATCCTTAACATACATGAACATACTACAATATGAGATAAGCACCATGGCTATATCCCATGATTATCACATTGAATCCCCATTACACAACATGTTCCATCCCATAGTCAGCCCATGATGTCCTGCCGCGCCGTTGAGTTTCGCAGCTTTTGCAGTTCCCGCGCGCCGGCGAAGTGGGTCGAGCGTTGGCTCAACGTGGAGCTCCCCCGTTTCAACTCGCGGACGATGTTTGTGATGAGGTTTCCAATAATAGCAGGAAACCTCTAGTGAAATAATCATGGGGATTTCCAATGGTGATATAATGGTGAGATAATGGGACAATCATAGGATAATGATAGTGTATGGTTCCCATGGTCATGGCGGGTACCCCATGTTTCATCCAAGTGGATGACCATGACAACGATGAATCTCGCCCAACAGGATAATTTAAGAAACAAAATGTGGCTCCGTGCTGCTCAATCCCTTGGCCCCCTTGGGAAAAAAGGGAGTATGCGTAAGTATATGTGTATATATATATATCAGATATATGTATATCAGCTATATGTATATCATATATATATATTATTATATTATTCATATTCAATCAAATATGTCAGTTTTGATCTAGCCAGACATTTAGCCATCGAGTTGTCTAGATTTCCTACGTTACCTGACTATCTGACTTTCTATCTTATCTAAGCGAATCTAATCCAATCCATTTTGATCAAAACTAATCCAATCTAATTTCATCTCATCTCATCTAATCTATCTATCCAGATCCAGGGTAGCTATTACTCTGCGTTGACTTGCTGAATCGGTTTGCGGCTTTGCTGAAGCAACTGACGCAATTGCTCCTCAACTCCAAAAGTTTCTCATCTGAACGTCCTTTGAACACTGACCATTCGGCGAAATCCCCCAGAATCCAAGTTCTTGGTCGACTTCGGAAACCAGTGGTGACTGGAGCAGCATTTTCCAAACCTTAAAAATGACCATAAAATGGTGGTATACTCTATTGTCAGAGACATCCATTATCCACAATTTCTATCAAGTTCTTGCTTTTATATCTCATGATACTGTATAATGATAATGCCAATTCATATCCCCATGACACACCCTCATCTTTGTTGCGGCAAAATCCACCTCTGCGAAAACATCGGCCTCAACGCGCGCAGATGTCTCCACTTCCTCGCTGAAGGTATCACGGATCTGCTGCAGCATCGATTTCACGGCCGCTTCCCAGTCGAGGTGTTGCTTCCGCAGCGCCTCCATTCGGACCTAGAACCCATCGGGGCATCGGGTGAAAACTCCAGATTTCCAGGGAAAAAATGTGGCTTTTCTGCAATGGGAGGGTTATGGGGAAGCTCAAAAAAAGCTCTTCCCTCGGTTCCTTCGTCCTTGTGAAGACACTGTTCCTTTACTTCTCTACTCCTGAACGCAGATAGAAAATGAGGAACCAGATATGAAAAGATGAAGCTTGGAAATTCGGGGGATAGTGTGTTTGCCCCCACTTGATCGAAATTTGGGTCGGAAAAATCTGTGGTCTTTTTCAATCACCATTGGATTTTGGAGTATTTTTTTAAAAGTCACAGTCCCGGCTCCATCAGCGTCACCGAGTGTCTAAGGATTCTGCTTGCTGCTTTTGCACTTCCGAGACAGCCCATTCCATGGAAGTTCCGAGGTCACTGAGGTCACTCTTCGCCATCGCCATCTCGCGCGGCTGGGATCGCTGGAAGCTGCATGGACCATAGCAGCACTGGCTCCATGATATCATCCACCTGTGAGATCCTTTGGGTCCATTTGCCCTAGACAATTAGATTGAAGGTACTTACCCTTGTGGTTGATTCTGCTGTTGAAACTGGAAGATTCAGCTTCTGGTGCACTCTTATGCCTTATGCAAGGCATCTAAATGCTGGTCATCCTGCAAAGAGTCACAAGAAATTACGGCAAACTTTTATCCCTCCAACTTGCGCAGCGGCCGCAGCTGGCACTTTGGCTGCCTTTGCCCCTCTGGCTTTTCACCACAGCAGTGGATACAGCCGCTGGTCTTTTCAACCAATCCGGGCTGATCTTCTGGTTTCTGAAAATTAAGCTACTTCGGTTCACCATCGGCTTCCAGATTTAAAATGACAACTGTTTGATGACAACATGGGGTCACCAATGTTTTAGAAACCCCCAAAACCACGCTGTTGGTGACAAGAATCCCATGATTATCGCAAGATTATCCCCATAAAATCACTATAAAAATCTCCATATCTGCCCCTTTGAGAAACTCCCATGGAAGTTGCAACTCTCATTTGTTGAGTTGGCCGATGGCCACGCCGAGAGCCTTAGCAGCAGAGTGAAGCAAGCCAGTTATGTGCCTCATCCTGCTTGGTTTTAATGGTTGCATGGTTAAGAATGGTTGATGAGTATTGGTTGATCATTATTCTCGGTGAATAATAGCTGCTAATGGCTGGTTGATGATTGCAGAAGCTTTCCCTCCACTTCAGAAGGACAATCTGGCTACTAATGGCTATCAATGGTTTGACTGCGTCTTGGCATGGCTGTGTTTCTTTTTGAATTCTGTCCAGCTCAAAGATAAGCTAGCTAAGCTGTCTGTCATCCCCTCTTCTGGTTTGTGGAGAGGGGTACCCACATGGCAGATCCCATTTTTCCACCATCAACCACCAACGGTTTCGGTGACTCGGGCAACGGGCCCAGGAGGCTTCAAAGTTCAAGGAATGGTATTGGATCTTTTTCACCACCAGCAGCCTCATTTCGTGTGGAAGGCTGCAACCCAGTTCAATCCATTTGGACCCGTTCCGATCCATTCGGATCTATTTGAGTGTTAGAAATGCCCAAAATCTCTCTCAAAATCCATTGCCTAGCCGCCAACCTTTGCCTTTCATGCTCGAGTATCAGTTACAGGTGACCCGGCTCTTGACTCTCTGCCATGCCCAGGGCTTGTAGCAGTCGAGCCTGCGGCACCAACCAAGAAATCTTGGAGTTGATCATATCCGATGATCTGTGGGCTAACAATGGATCTGTTAAACAAGGAACAGTAGTACTATTGCCTAGATGCTCTGACTGGTACAGGAAAGCGCACTTGACAAGGGAACGATTAGCCAAGAAATTGCTACAGGATGTGATGATGATCATCAATACCAGTCACTACGATTGATCAATGGATTGGTTTAAACTGGACGATTCTTCCCAAAAAATATAGAGATTGATTTGGGGTTCAAGTTTTCCCATCAACACGGTTGCTCTCGCTTATAAGATACAAGGAGGTGAAATGGGAGATTTCCAGAGGAATAGAATTAGAAATTCTCCCCCGCTGGTCCGACGTTTTCCACCAGCCTGGAAAGTCAGATCAAAGCACAACCATCGCAAACGCTCCTGATGATCAGCCCGGCTGAAGAGTTGTTGTGGAAGACCATGGGGGCTGGGCTTCAAAGGCTCGTTTTGGGAATGGTAATCATGGTTGATTGTCATTAGCTATACTAACAATGGTACAAATGGATGCAATGCAAATGGACAGTATATCCTAAACTGACATACATGATATGATATATTATTATTATTATCATTATCATTATCATTATCATTATTATTATTATATATATATATTATTTATAATATATATATATGTCTCGAATTGATCATCAAATCATTATTTGATATGTGTGTTTGTTCATTGACCTTGTTTAGGTAGCATTCAGCCAAACACTCCATGAGTACGTCATCTTATCCAACTGTGACTCTTGATGACTCTTGGCTTACCATCAAATCAGCGAGGACAAGTCGCTGTTTCCACGACAGCCTAATGTACCACTTTGCTATTGCGTACTGTCAAAAATCATGAACCCATATCAATATAGTAATAAGGTACTCAAAATTATCCGTTGGTTCTTGGAAACTCCCGGATCAAACATTCATGACCCGACGCTTCAAATTCCTTTGTGAAAATGTTGTTGCCTTCCATCACCCAACTCCCCAACCGGTGCTCCATCGACAAGCCGGGGAACTCCAACATGGACTTGGGCGGTGCAGAGTTCCTCAAATCTTGGTGGCACTAGGATATTGCTGTAAGACACCGATGCTGGGGGCAAACAAGCCATTCAAATCAAATTCAAATCCATTCAACACAAGTCACTCCTGCTGCCCGCAACTCGGCCTCCGCGCGTATTGAGTCCGGAGCCCGTCACAGAGCATGCGCGATCTCGCCAGAAGTTGGCTGAGAGGAAATTGTGGGTTTGACCCATGGCTCAAAATCGGGTACAGGGAACAGGGGACCCAGAAATTTGGTGATTTTGAGTTCTAAACAACCAATTTTTAGGTCGATGCTTCTGAGCCATACCCATGTATCAGCAGTCTTTCCATGTCGTCCAGCCTTCCAGCATCTGGATCTCCCGCTTCCCGTCACGACATTGTGATGGTGTGATGGTTGGCCACGTCAACCCAGGCATTGTGATTTTTTTTGGCCACGTCAGGCCCCACCCAGGCCCCACCTGCTTGTTCAGCAAACACTGCCGCGCGTATGGTCTGGGAGTAATTGCTCACCATGCCCACATCGCGCCTCAGGGTTTCGCAGGATTGGATTCTGCAACATGTCCAGCTCCTGACCTGCCAGGTACCTTCCTTTGCCAATCAGCATTGCCAATCTGAAACTTGGATGACTCCGTGATGCTTGGCTCATATGACCATACGGGTCTGTAGGG
>Ga0126342_10002661_pt1 | contig 28306 bp, 30 predicted proteins | sample Cyp1metagenome_FD_92528 | JGI IMG/M metagenome (GOLD analysis project Ga0126342, IMG submission 92528) | Coral microbial communities from Lord Howe Island, Old Settlement Bay, Australia - Cyphastrea 1 metagenome | ecosystem: Host-associated > Invertebrates > Cnidaria > Coral ... | reverse complement strand
GGGTCCCCCCCTTTCGCGTGAAAAATCACGTGATGTCCTTGAGCAGCCCCCCCAATACTTGCTAAAGCAAGAAGACTCCAGCTAGCTGACGCTAGCTTTCGTGAAAAAAACTGAACTTCTGGATCTTGCTGTTGCTACTCTACATCTGCTAATTAGTTGTACCTGAAATCGAACATCACACATTTTGCGATACCAAAGGGTGTTCCGTTTCAAACCGCAGGTGTGGTTACCTCCCAAGGGTGTTCCCCATCAACTTTCCCTCGCTGAGGAACCGGTTCCGGTTTGAAGTCTGCGAGGGGACCGTGTCCTGCTGCGGCCTGACGAGCTGCTCTTTCTTCGGAAAAATATGGAAAAATCATGTTTGTAAAGTGTGTACCCTCTGGTAATTTAACAGTTTGCTATTGAAAATGGCCATTTATTGTGGATTTACCCAGCTAGAAAATGGTGATTTTCCATAGTTATGTAAACGTTTACCAGAGGGTAACCATTCCATCACATCAAAGAAACCCATCTACAGTCAACATCAGTCAACTCAGTTGAACTTTCAAATCTCACAATGGAACATGCCCCAACTTAGTTTTTGCGCCGTGCAATGGTGTTTGCCTATCGTTGTTTGGTGGTTCCCAACGCCGTAAAAGGTCCACTCCGCTACTCCCAAAGGTTCGCCCAGTTTTCAAGCAGCCGACAACAAAGGGTTGGCGCTCGCTGGCAGCTGTTCTGCCATGGAGAAGATGACGTGGCATCGATGCACTGAAAGCCGGACAAGGTATCCTGATGTATTCAGCATACGGGGCACATCTGGGCAAGTTTAATTGAAAATCAAAACATACAGGATGGTGCCCCTCAGTTATAAGTTGGTTTATAAACCCCATTAACTATAGTTATATCTGCCATAAACCATAGTTATGGGAGTTATAAACCAACTTAGCTAACTATGGGGCACCACCTTGTACGTTCAATAATCAAAAAGTAAAATCACAAAACATCAAGATCGCCAACGATACAGCATGAGTGGAGCGAACATTCTTGTCGCATCAAACCGCACTCTGCGTTCAGAACTGCGCTGGTCTTGCGCCGAACTGGGGCAGTTTCTCCCCAGATCACCTGCAAGGTGGTGCCCCAAAGAAGTTGGTTGATAAACCACATCAATCATGGCTTAATATTACTACAATATGCTATAACCACAATAAACCAACATAAACCCTAGTTAATATACTTAATCTACTTACACATACTTACACTACAAACTGAAGCAAGTTAGCTGACCAGGGTGCACCACCTTGCACTTCTCTTGATTCTCCTATCAACTTTGGGTCAAAAGATCTGCACTGCTTCAGAGCCAGCCACTGGGTGGCTTCAATGGGGTGCCCAACAGGGACCGGCAAAGCCAAAAGAATCCGGTGCTTGCTCCAACCCTCAAGGCTTGCTGAACCAATCAGGACGCAGCTGGGGAACTTCATATGCCCCTATTGCCAGTGGAACCATGTTGACCTCATCCTTGGATTGGAAATCGGTCACCAACTGAAGGTGCTCAAATGCTCAGAACCCCTCATGAGCGCTGGCATACGCTCGCAATCGGACACCACATGAGATTGGAGGCCATCTGCACACTGGCACTTCGAAACCAACACCACCATTTGTTGCACTTTTCTGTTCCATCAGTCACTATATAGATTGATTTCAAACAATATCTACACTTTAAATTCACCAGTGTTTTTTCTCCATGAAACATCTGTGGATATCTATGGTATTGTTTTTGTTTTTTATATAAAATGATTCTCCATAATATATATATATATATTATGATATGATATGATATGATATAATATAATATGATATGATATGATATGTACTATAATATCTTTTCCCCATCTATGCATAATCATTCTAATACAATACCATAGATATACATATAATATGATGTAGATTTCCCCATAAAACAATTACTATAGATATCCATCTATGTATTGATGGTGTTTTCCCGTAGCGACTTTGTCACTCAGGAGAGCTCGGTTTCCGACTCTTCCGACTCCGAGTCCTACGAGGCTGAGAAAGTCATGGGAAAGTCATAAAAATTACCCTCTGGTAATTTAACAATAGGTAAACCATCCATAAATGGGCCATTTTCCATAGCTATGTTAGTTTACCAGAGGGTAGGCACTCAAAAATTCGCCATGCAAGGGATTATTTTTCGGTGATGTCCATGGGAGTTCTAAAAGTTATAGCATACTAAACAGGTGGAATGATCCTTCAAGTCGACTGAGTGCCCACGTGGTAGTTTCACATTGTCTACCTTAATTTTTGGGGGGTACTTGGGATCCAGGAATGGATCCATGATTCGGGAATGAGCTAAACTATTGGTAGGTTCGTTGCTGACGAGTTCCCTTTTTGCTCATAACTTGTGCGCACATCATCTGTAAGGCCTGAACAATCCGCTTACAATGTGTCTAGATACAATTTATCCACTAGTCCAAGAACTCATGGGCTTCCACAGTAATTTTCTACGCAAGCAAGTGAACAAAAGGATCACCAACCACAATTGCTGCAGAAATGTCAAATGTCAAGCTTGCATGAAAAGCATAATTGCATAATATATATATATACGTATATATATATATACATATACATACTCCTTTTGGTAATCCAACCCGTCAGTAGGAAAAGTATGTCATTTACATTCATTGCATTTCATTCCAAAGATTAAAACACAGAGTTTTGCAAATGATAAATGCAGATTGAGCTAATGATGGTCCCATGATGGTCCCATGATGGTCCCATGGTTTCCCCATTGAAAGTGGCAACGTTTTGGATGTTTTGTGGTGCCGAAATCATAGGACCCGTCCCAGGTTCCGTGTCCTCCCACTCCGTCAGAGCTGTTGGATCTTCGTCAAAGCGATCGCGGAGCCATCCCAGGAACCCGAAGATTGACATCACCTTTTTGGCGGCCACAGCCTTTCGATCATTGGATGTTCCCAAGGGACGAATTTCGGAAAACCATAGCATTTACCAATTTTAACAACACTGATTTTTTATATATTGAAAATTGCATCCTGCAAAATGGCCTCCTAAACCAATGGGAGATCAGGGTGAGGACCAGTGAAAACTCTGAGACTTGAAAGGTCTATAATGGTCTATATATATATAATTATATATATATATATAAAATCTAGTAAATGATATACCGATAGTGAGGATATGCGATACCTATGTTCCTGAGGCCTCGATTGAGTCTGCTCACTATCTGTACCAAGCATCCGTTGGGCACGCAACCAAGACCAACATGGCGCCCAAGAAGAGCGTGGAGCCTCCTGAGACGGCGAACTCTGCATCGCGATGCGAAGTTAGCATGAGAAAATACATCATAACTGGAAGAACAATAGTAATAACAATAACAATAAGAATAATGCTAACTATATTCATAATCATCATCATCATCATCATCATCATCAACCAAAGGTTAACCGTTTTTTTGTTGGTGGTTTGGAATCGGATATCCCACAATAGCAATCCCCTTGATAGATCTTTGTAAGCACCAGACCAACCAGTTGACCTTGGCAATGTTTCAGGCCAAGCCCACTTACTGTATATCCAAACATAATCATCAGAGTCTATAGTGAGGTGAAATCCAATTTCTATAGTATATGATGATTATATCCCAGCTTCTACTTTTTTTTTTTGGTGAGGTGGTCTTGAGGTCATTGTCATTTGCTCAGGAACGTCTTGCAACAGTCAGATTTGCTATTTTTTGACAATGGTGCAGTGAATATACCCTATGAAACAAACCAGGGTCTGCTTCTCTATTACCAATGGCCGGGCCATTTTTGAAAACAAAAAACAATAAATAAAACTTCAAGACAACATAAGCAGCATCACTATGCACCAAACTTGCAATATATGAAAGACACTCTGATGAATGCGGATTGGAACCCCCAGTACAAAAAAAAAGCAAACAGCCATGTGCCAGAATGATGATGAACCCCAAAAGCAAATACCATTTAGCTGAGACCATGGAAGCGACTGGCACAAAAAGTTTCCAAATCAGGAATCGATGTCGTACGGGAAAACGGTTGGACCAGAAACGTTGTTGGACTACAGGCTTCACGTTGGGAGTATGATGATTATCAAGATTAGTCCAATTATAGCTATCGAGAATGTATGATTATCAAGATTAGTAGTAAACAACTAGAATTCAGACATTCTCGATAGCTACCACCATCAACAAATGGCTCTGGCATGCTTTGACAATGGGGATGGGTAAACAAAACAAACCTGTTGTCACCGAATAAACATCTGGTTGGTGGTATACCTACCCCTCCGAAAAATATGAGTTTGTCCGTTGAGGTGATGAGATTCCCAATATATGGAAAGTCATAATCCAGTCATGTTCCAAACCACCAACCAAATATGGTCAAAAAATCATCAACAAGTCTAGGAATCTAGGATTCCTACCATTAACATCCATTAAACAAACGATTAAAGATTCATTAACATCCATATAACAAAGAATTTTGGAGTACCGTACCGACCAAGGTAGTACCCGGTAGGGACTTGATCCAACCGCAGCCCTTAAAAAGATCGCCTTTATGCCAGTCAAAGACGGAGTAGATGGGGCACTCCTCGGGATCCGGACAGATGTTTGGTGGATTCCCTGAAATCATAGGGGGGAAAGGAAGGGAACTGATGGGAAAATTATGGGAAAATCATGGGAAAATCATGGGAAAATGATGGGAAAATCATGGGACAATGCAGAAACACCAAAAAAAATCAAACACATCTGATTCTCACGGCACGTGTACTTGCATGTATTTGCTGTCAGAGGTCCACAGGTTAAGTCAAGAGCTAAGTCTAGCCGAACTGTGCCAGGTAATCATCCCAAGTTCCCAAGGTTTCGTTCCTAAAATCGTCGACATTTAAGGATGATTTGGGGCTAATTGTGCCCATTATTGCCCATTTCAAGAAACCTCCATATTGGGATAGTTACCCTTAATTACCCAGTGAGGGCGTGATAATCCCTATGAATGAAAAAGACAGTAACTTCATCCCCCTCAACATTCTGGATTCCGTTCCAATAGACCCCAAATTTCTGGATAGCGACGAGACATTCCACCACTTAGGCAGGCCATGGAGTTAGTTAACTGGTTCATACCTGTGAAAAACCCATGGATTTATAAAGCACAGTTTAGCCATTCGGAGATATTTCACCCCGGCAGATCACCAGTTTAGCTCGTCAAGTCCCATGGCCATCCCATGGCCCATACATTCCGGTGTTGCAAGGTGCATCTCTGGGGTATTCCGCACCTCATGCACTGGAGATTGGTACCCTCTGGTAATTTGACAGTTTGCTATTGAAAATGGCCCATTTATAGTGGATTTACCCATTAAAAATGGTGATTTTCCATAGCTATTTGTTAGTTTACCAGAGGGTATGTCTGAAAGTGACCCCTTGGCAGTTTTCATAGGCAAAAAATATGATGAAGCACGGGATTTGGCGGGGAGCCCTGTTTGAGACAAAGCCATAAGGATACACATCTGGCAATGTCATGCTGGGGACACCATTTTTAAAGTTCCATGGTGAATCTGGGCATGTATCTTCTGCCAATAACATGCATAAAATATCATGAAATTCAGCATGTCCATGTTGGATATCAGCCAATAACAAGGTATACCATCTGGTTATCTAACATAGCCATGGAAAACCCCCCATTTTTAATAGGTAAACCATCTATAAATAGGCCATCTATACCATGGCTATGTTAGTCATAATCAGAGGGTAAGTGCAGCTAACTCTCAGATTTTACCCTGGGATGGCCATTTTGAGCTACAGCAAGGATGGTCAACAAAAAGCGGTGCTAGGATGGACCTACTTTTCGGGACTGTTAAGTCTGGACGGAATTACAGGCAGCAGATGGCAGCAGGCCTCAAGAACGAACATGGACATGAAATCCAAATAGCCAATGGAATCCATTAAGGATTCCATGTGTGTTCCATCATGGAATCCAGTGATTCACTCAGGTCACCCAGGAAGTGCTGATTGATTGTATCACCTCACTCGTGTAGTGGGTTATCATGGATGATTCGCCACTGATTAACACATTATATATATATATATATAACTAACTCTATGATCAATCTGAGTGAGAAAGAAATAGCCCTCCAAACATGGCAGTACCTGAGAAATTCCTACCCATCACCATGTAAACTGAGTCTGGATCAAGCTTGCCGCAGAAATTGGATGACCAAGGCCCATGCTGCGCTGCCCCATTAGCCGATGTCCACCGTAGCATATAGGTTACCCTCTGGTAAATAAACATAGACCCTGGCAGATAGGGTTTGGAAGACTAGTTTCCATTAAAAATTGGTGATTTTCAGGGTCTATGTTTATTTACCAGAGGGTAATGACCCACAATGTTGGGCGTGCCTCAAATTTGAGGTATCCAAAGACCACCGGTTTCCCCACAAAAATGGCATGTTTGGATAAGTTTCACGTCCCCCAGGTAGAGAACCTCCAACTTTTGCACCGAGTCGCAGCCATCAAGGGTTCCAATGCGCATGGTGTACTGCAGGTAGGTCCAAATGTTGTACAAGACCTGTGTGAGAGAATGTTCTGACGGAATTGAACACCCCTAATACCGTTGAATGAATCTGAAAGCAATTTCATGATCGATATGTTCGAAAGGGAAAATGCAAATGCTGATTGAAAGTCTCAATATGCTGATCATAGAAGCAACATACCCTCTGGTCGGGAAATGTATGCCTTTGCTGAATCACAGCCCATTAAGTACAGTTGTCCCAAACCCTCTTCAACGCAACGGCTTTTGTTTCGCTAACATTGGCAATATCATTTCATGTTGGACAAGGTCCAACCTAACATTCAAAAACAAACAAACAAACAAACAAACAAACAGCAATGTTTGGACTAGAAACTAAACATGACTTGACATACCAACCTGCAATCATCTGCAAAGTGTTCAAGGTGGTGCTCCCCCTCTCTTTGATCGCCAACTCAGCCCTCATTATACAATTTTAGACGTGTACCAATAAGTATGCACATGTCATATAATATGTGTATATATAATATATATATATAGTTCACTTACACATATATCATCATATATCTATATATAATTATAATTATATATATATGTGTGTGTGTGCGTTATATACAGTATATACGAAAAAAAAACATAAATCCCAGTTCTTAGACTTATCAACCAACTTGGCCGCCAAGTCACCCCCGCCACCATGAGCCAACCCCAGTGGGTCACGCGGAAAGGTATCCTCCTCGGGCGTTGGTCACGGCTCGTCTGAGGGGTGGACGGAAACTGATCTGCAGATGTGCAAAACCCATCAAAAGCCATGGGTTTCAGATGGAAAAATCATGGGTTTCCCGTAAAAAAGAACTGATCTGCAGTTTCTGGTGGGCTGTAACGTTTACAGGAGGAGGGTAGGGTCTGGCTCGAATTGGGCTTGTCACCTATATAGTACCTGGATGTAACTGGGATGAAGCATCAAATCACCAACGATGATGGGGACAATACGTGTACCATCAAACATCACTGGGCTAGTTGGAGAAAACGGCTGTCAACTATATCACCAACGTTTACTGTACATTTGTTACCATAGTTATCCATAGTTACTAGTTGCACCAGCTAATAAAACTATTAAATACAATTTAAATACTGCTAATATGTTAGCAGAATGATTCCATTGGCCGTAAGGGGATACCAAGGCACCAACTCCTTGGGTGTCCCAACTGGCCAAACTGACTGGTAGACAAAAAAGAACACCTCGACCGGAAAATACAACAAGTACATGCTACACATGTCGTGCAGCACCGTCTGCAACAACAGGTTTGGGAACTACTGAGTATTTGAACAAGAATCTCGGTGATTCCTTCCTCATCATATATCATATAAGGTCCGGTTATTAATTAATAATAAGGCACCTCCCGTTTACGCAATCAGAAGCCATTTCGCACGGTATTTCAAACCCATTATCATCCCGCACATCTCATAGCCCATCTCATGGCGGAGATAAGCATCGAGAAGAGAAACGTGATCAACATCCCCAGGCTTTGAAAGCCGTGCACGTACAAGTTGTCGTAGGTGGTTTTGTATCCTGTGGGCTGGAAATGTCTCATGCTATTCCATAAAAGAAGAGCTGAAACTACCAAAAAACTGTGTGACTCGGGAATGGCTGCATTTGCCTTGTTCATATTTGATTTTCGTTGGAAGTTTGGTGACGGTTGAACCCAAAATGTGTGCCTTTTTTTTTGGTCAGGGCTACTTGGCGACTTTCTTCACGAATCCCAGCTGCCCAGCCCCACTTTTTGGCCCAACCTGGTCGGAGGCTCCAGATTGGCACCTCCAAGGACCAGTACATGAAGACCACCATGAAGGACAACCTGATCGAATTCATGTGGGAAACCCAATGGTAAATGATGGGTTGAATAATGGTTAATAATGGTTAATAATGGTTAATAATGGTTTGAAACTTGAAACCATCATTGGGTTTTTGTCAAAATCTGAACATCGGAAAGCATATCATATGGTTTTTACCAATAGATGGGGGTGTCCTGTAAAATGTCACCAAAAAAAAACAATCCAATAAAAACCGTGGTGTTTTGACATCGGTTTTACCATGAAAATCCCATGGATTTGATGTTTCGGGAGGCTTTTGGGATCACCAAATGTTTTTTCGTCATCTCTGCGCAAGTGGCTTAAGTGGCTTACAGGGGAACAAAAAAAAGGGTTGACCTGTTGACCTGTTAAATGGATCTAAATGGTGGCTGCAGAGTTTCAGGTGGTTTCCTAAAATACATATAGATAATACATAGATAATACGGGTTTGGCATACCAAAATTGTCACCATGTACCAATTGTTTGCTCAAGGGGGTGTTGCTGCTAAATTTTATGGCCCCTAGGAAAGCTGAGGATGTAACAAACAACAACTTGCATGTAAAGCAGCAACAACAACTATTGTTTCGACCAACAATAATATGGCTCGAATGGGAAAACAACAACTTTAGTAAAAATGGACTTGATAAGCAGTACAACAGAAATTTGACAAGGATACAAAGCACCAAATATGGGGAATTGAACACAATGACAATGATATCCTCATTGACGGAAAACTACAAGGATCAATGATGATCAAATGATCTCCTCACATCTCCTCACCTAAAACACATGGAGTACCTCCCCACAGAAGCGTCGCTCTCAGCCTTGCCAACCTTTGCCCTCGATCGAAAGTGATCCGGCCAAAATCGCTTGATTTAAGGGAAAAGCCCAGAGGAAACACGGAAAATCTGTAGCCATTTAGCCTCCTCCATTCCTAGGACCCACCGGCAGTCACTGGCTTTTCCACGTCTCCACCGGTTGTCTCTACCCGTTGTCTCCACCGGGTCACGGCAGCTGCAGGCAGAAGAGCACCAGCGCGATGCAGACCGTCACCGGTGCAGAAGCGCTGTCGCTGCGGTGCTTCAAATCGCTGATGGCTGCGCGAAGCTCCACCTGGGGCGGAAGGGCTATGGGTAGTTGACTGGTGATTGCCATATAGTTTATAACCTATGACATATCCCATTTAACATATCATATATATATATATATTATATGTAATATACAATAGTTATATCATTATATCGGGTGAACTATGGATGCGTGTACCAGTTTGGAATCGCCCAGTTGGTTCAGAGAAGTTGGTGAACTAAAGGTTTATGGTACAGTAGGCACGGCTTCTAGAATCCGTGGCGGCTGGAAGGTGGGTACTTGATATCTGGATAGGCCTAGTCTGGAGCCATTTTTAACAGGCTGACTGTCAGGTCTATGGGCCTCAAAATCTGCTGAAAAATTGTGATATCTACCAGTGCTGTAGGGTTAGATGTTAGGAACGCCAATAGATAGTATTGATTGGATTCTAATGCAACTGAATCCCATTTAAAACTAGGCACCTCAAAGTAGATATACCCAAAAGCCGAGCCCGAAAATATATTGAACACATGCAATAAGAAGATCAAATTAGTCTCCAAAATATTATATATGTTCTTTTTTGGCATATCTGTGCGATCCGTCTATATATATATATATACGTAGGAATAAAGTTGTTTTCAAATGATAAAAAAAATTGCGATTTGTTTGGAAAAAAAACACATCACAAACCACAAACCTGAAAAAATCAGCCATTTGGGGTTGATTCACCTGGAAACATAGCATCATCCAAGCACAAGATACCTGCAACGTGGTTCCCCCATATTAATCATTGTTAGAATCACCATAAACCTTCATAAACCATCATAGAAACGCTAGTTTAACCCATAGTTCACCTAGTTCCACTATAAACCAGCTTAGCTACCTACCATTACCCTCTGGTAAACTAACATAACTATGGAAAACCAGAATTTTTAGTGTGTAAATCAACGAATTGAATTAATCACCATTTTCCATAGCAAACTATTGGTTCAGTCACTGTGATTATAGCTGTGATTTATAGTTTTACCCATTAAAAATGGTGGATTTTCAACTTACTCGGAGGGTACCTCTACAAAAACACGGTTATTTTCACCCCAGCGAGCTCACCACGGCACCGCCGAGGCAGCTGCGCCGCCCAGCGTGGCTTGCAGCGTCTCCGCGGCATTTTGGCGACGCTGGAGCCGCCGGAAACTCAGAAAGGTGGCCGCCACCAGGAAGACGCTGCAGAGAACCTGCCAGATTTTGGGATTTTCCCCATAGATAATAGAATGGAATCATAATGATCATATAAACCCATAGAAAATTTTTGGATGATTTTTTAGCCCTCAAAAATCCCATGAATCATATAATGATCATATAATGATCATGAAAATCCCATTTTATGGAGGATCATAATCCCATTTTTGGATCATTTTTTAGCCCTAAAAAATCCCATGGAGGATCATATAATGATATATAATGATCATCAAAATCCAGAAAGCAAATATAGAAAAAATGAAGCTCTCGATTTTTGGATGAGTTTTGTAAGCCTCACAAATCCCATCGTGAATCATTGAATTCTCGGACCAGAATGCAGGCTACCCGGCGTTCCGTAGCCGTCTGAAAAGCATGTGAAAAATCATTGGAATTTAATGACCAAGAACACATGATATGGTTAATTTATATATCAAACATGGCTAGCTCAGAAATCCCCAATCATCTATATAGACTGTTGATTGCTGGAAGGTAGGGAAGAGGAAGTTAGGATTGACGAAAATTAGAGAGTCATACATCCATCTTTAATAAATTTAGGGAATTTCACTATATAGCCAGCATGGTTTTAAGACATGTTATACAATGTGATTCTCTATTCGTACTGATATGCAGTCTTCAACCTGGCGGACTCGATAAGAATCATGTGCTTCCGCTGGGAAGAAGAACTTTTCAAAATCAATCTCGGATTACTTACTCTTGATCATTGTTTAAGCACATTGTGGGTGTACCATTCCATATTATTCAATATGGCATTGTTACCCTCTGGTAATTTAACATAGCTATTGAAAATGACCATTTATAGTGGATTTTCCCATTAAAAATGGTGATTTTCCATAGTTATGTTAGTTTACCAGAGGGTATCACATTGGGGTATTTCCTCAGGGTGCCCCCTTTGTAATCCAGGCCATTCGAAATATCCAAACATCACCACGGATACACCTGGAAAAAGAGCGAGATGTGCGTCAAGTACATGAAATAGAAGCCGCCTCAGCTGAACATTTTTTGCATCAAAAAAAACAACCAAAAAAAGGATGAAAAAGGACAAGGATAAACACGAACATGCAACCTGCGGCCTCAACTACACAGTTCAAAGAGACATAAAGAGACAAAATTAAAGCCGTCACACCGGGAAAAAATCAGGTTTCAGCCCTCCTCAAGAAGTAGTGTGATTTATAGTTGGTACCTGCACCTTCAGTATAAATCGGTTAAGGCGCGGCTAGCAACCAAACCTGGAATCTTGAAAATTCTTCAGCCCGCAACTTGTGGAAAGTAGCTGTGAAAACTGGTCCAGCCCAAGAAAAGGCTTTGGGTTTCCAATGGCTGATGAATGGCGATCCCTGCATAAACAAAGTAGACTTTAATGGGATAGATAGCTCCCATGTACAATACAACTAAAACATGCCAAAGAATGCACGCACACACACACATATCTATCTATCTATCTATCTATCTATCTATCTATTCTAATCTAATCTAATTTAATCCAATCTAATCTAATCTAATCTATCCATCTATATCGCCCATATCTATATGTATTGTAAAGCTGCAATATACTAAAAGTGGGATATAATTCACATGATGATATTGATAAAACATGATAAAACCAAATACTAAATTAGCTTGTTTCCCTGATCTCCATAACTTCCACGTGGCTGTCATAGTAGGTGATCACATCATAGCAGGCATGGCCTTAGAGCAGGACAGGTTGGGCATGTGAATCCTGGAATTTTGGAATCTTCTCTCTTCAAATCATCTCTGATATCATCCCAATATGGGGATGGGTCAAAACCCTGGTACCTATGTGAACCCCAAGTCATAGCTGGGATTTATGGATGTTCATCCCACTAAAAATGTATCTATAGGTATTGATCCATACCCAATATCTCACCACAAGAAACCACCAAAGAGCCATGCATTGAATCAATCCATAAAAATCGGGGAAGCATCAGATTCACCCTGCACAATGCCGTTGGAAATATTCATGGGTGCTGAGCCATCTTTAACCACCTGAACAGTGAAAGGAAAAACACAACAAGTTGTTCAACATCCAACCTCCGATAAGTTCGGGATCTTGAAAATCTTGAAAACAACTTAGACTATGCGGCATGCCGCTGAGTCTCATTGTGAACTTTCAAGGTTGCATTGTACCACAACTTTCATTCGACTGCTTTTGACTTCTTTTTGGAGGTTAACCATGGTTAACCCACACTTTGCTGGTCTGATCGGATCCCATGAACTGTCTTCCCATCTCCACCAAATGCGTGCCGTCCCTTCATTGAATCATATCGAATCGATTTTATGCCTTTTGTATGCCTTTTGTATCACCAGGTCTTTTTCATTCTTTTTCAACATCTATAATCTATAATAAGTCCCGAAAGGATAGAAAAGTAAAACCCCAGGAAAAGAATCTAAAATATATAGCGACATAAAACGCCATCCCATCTATTTCCAAAAAGCTCTCATCCCCGTTTTCCATTCCAAAAGGTTCTCACCTCCCCTTCCATCCATGGCACCCACATAGCTAGCAGCCAGCAGGGTCCGCAACACCAGCACGCTCCAAGGACCGATGCATCTGGCCGTGGCCATGGCCTCGCTGGTTGTTTTTTCGAGCACTCAAAGGATGATCCCAATGGGATTCTAGCTCCTACCTTCTGGTAATTTGTTACATAGCTATTGAAAATGGCAATTTATAGTGAGTTTTCCCATTAAAAATGGTGATGTTCAATAGCTGTGTTAAATTACCAGAGGGTAATTTACACTTTGTCATGTGAATTTCAGAATCAAAAGATTCTGGATTTCAATATATAATCTACATCATCTACTTCAGCGAGTTGCTTCACTCGAAAACTCTTAGTATATCGTGGCGCCACTGGCGCCACTGGAACCCGCCTCGGGCCAGGACCATTCCTCCGGGCCCTCCGGAAAACTCACACGGAGCCCCATGGCGCTCCAGGAGGTCGCGGTAGATTGGTTGGTGTATCTGTGGTTTTCCAAGGCTCAAAAGGTTGAGGTTATGGTGTATTTAGTATTTATTCTTTTTGTGTAAGGTAAGGTATGTGTAAGGTTATTGTGTATGTATGTATCTTTTTGTGTAAGCGCTTTTTTATGCAAACATGGAATTATGGATCAAAATGATCAAACAGAGCCTGTTGTCAGATTTGATCCATACCAAGGTGGGTGGCTTTTCTGCAGTTCGGAGTAGGTATAGAACGTCCAACCTGACTAACCACGATATTCAAAAATAGCATGTAGAGATCAAAGGTTCCGTATGACCATTGATCTACCGCACTTAAAATGTTTGAGTCGGATTTGGCAACTGACTGTTGTTTCCCTTGTGTCCGTTGCTTGGTAACAAAAGCTGCAGAGTAAGCAGTGCTGTCAACATGCACCACCAGTGAGATAACAATCAATATTTGTTGGATACTGTTGACATGATTTATGATTTACTGGGAGAACGGGTACGAAATTCACTGGGGATTTGGGACACAACGCCCTTTCTCTTGCATAAGGTCACCCACAAGAAATACGTGATTGGTTTAGACCCTTGAATTGGACTGTGGTGCTTTGTCCCTTTTAGCACTTTGAAGGTCAAGGTACCGAAACTGGAGGTACCTAGCATGTTGTCTCAGGTGTGGATTGCCCAATCGTGAAACAACCAGTGGGAAGCTGTTTGTGCTCATGGAAATCTAAGTGTCGCAAAGACCTACAGTAGTAAGGTGTGATAGTTGTTGACAACCTCGAGGGCCTTTCTCTATGATGTTATTTTGTACAACTATGTACCTCAACAATCGGGGCCAAGATTCAAGATTTGGCCCCTATGGCAGGGCCAAGATTCACCGCCCCAGTTGATGTGACTTCAAACATCTTCAAACAGCTGATGAAATTCATCCCATGACAAATACACGCAACTTTTCCGTTGTCACCCTAATATCCCATGATCATGATATATACTTAATTTAGTCAGCAATACCATATAATATCCTGGTATTATCGTTTTAGATCATAATAACATCATCATCTCGGTTGTGTCATGATATATTATCACTGGAGAACCTTGATCATATGTTTCTCATTTTCACATGCCATCGGTCATATCATTGGATAATCCAAATTTGCAAGAACTACTCAGTTATGAACTGATTCTATGGTATAATTTTCCAATGATATAACTGAGTTGGAGTGAACAAAATTTACTCAGTTGGAGTACCTGGAAATTATACCATTAGATACCATTAGTGTCATAATGATTGCCACTCATGACACTAATGATTCAATATAATATCACTATTGAATCGTCAATGTCAGTGATAATCCGACCTGGAAAAAAATTGCCGCCTCCGTGGAGAGTTGCCTGGCATGATCGGGCCCGAGCGGATCCGATCGCGGATCGCGTTTTTCACATAAGGTGGGTCTGTTCCTGCTATAGCAGCTATGACGTGTGCCGAAAAACATGTGTCCTGTTTAATGCTAAAATGACCGGGGTTTAGATCAACCCCACATTCCACAAGGTGGTGCACCTTGTCTGTTTGCTTAGTTTCACCTACTTGCTTTTTGCAAGTTACTGAGGGGACCAGCAGTTTGCTGGGCCTGAAAAACTATGCAATCATCAACCATCAGTTATCAATCAATATTCATCATCATCTATCATTCCATCACTAAATTATACCATAACATCATTATACCATCATCTATCATCTATACCATCATCATCTATTCATCATCTATCATCCTTATACCATCATTATAGCATCATCTCCAGATGTTCTCAGCGCCTCCGGCGCCGAGCGCGGCATCGTCGGACCCGACCGCTTCGGCATCGCTGTCGGCATCGTGCGGTGAAGGCCGGGCATCAGCAGCTCGCCGTCCACGAACATGAAGCCCAGGTGATCTCGGGCGACATGGCGATGCCAGTCTTCACCGATAGAAAAACTCAACTCATGTGGGTAAATATGGTGATAAATGGATGATTCATGGTGATTATTGATCATTAATTTTGATTAAATGGCTTGGATGATTAGTGAATGATGAAAAAAAACATATAAATGATTAGTGGTGATTTTCATGCGGGTTTTTAGCAATGCCATTGTTACACCACCCATTTTCCTGAGAATCGTTACTCCAATACCACCTATAAAAATGGTGATTTTGAGCCCAGACATGGAGTAGATCATCTTGGATCATCTTAAGGATCATCTTAGATATAGATATCACAAAAAGATCTTGATCATGGTTAGTGAGCTAACTGGTGAGCATAAGTGGGTTATAACTTATAACCCATGAAATGACCGGCTTTAAGAATTTCAGTATAAAAATGTATAAATGGTTATGATGGGACACATGACCACCATCACAGGAATATGATTCGGAAGATGATTATGTCTGCAAATTCAGAGTACCCAGAAAAATGTAATGTTCATATAAAGAAGTGAAGATGATGCTTAAACACAAAATTTGCGGGTTGCCTATTTTCAAACTGCTAACAACATTGCTACATTGCTACTCAAGTTGCAAATTTGTGGTGAATGTTAGTGTTTGGCGGTTGCATTTTTTATGGAAAAGTTGAACGGTGCGCCAACCAAAAAAAAATGACTTCAAATGGGATCATCCAGGATCAACAATTTGCCGGGGAAAATGTATCAAACTGAGAACACCAAAAAATGCGCACTACTGCGCATAAGATTTCAAGGGCGTAGCCCAACAAGCAAATTGTTCATCTATGGCAAATGTCCCGCACAAATCACCCAAATGTGTAGATATGGGCCGCCGGGTATAGGCTCCAACAACGGTGGGTGTGACAAACAAAAGGCACAAGGTACTTCATGTAGTTGCAACGATGGAGCCACAGTCACAACGCGCATTTGAACAACAAACGGACTTCATTGAAGATTCTTCTTGTGGTGGGCCCAGTGAAGGGCATATTATCTGGACATGTTTTTAATTTCTGCTGATCTCAGTATAGCAGCTCACTGGGGGATCGTTAACCTAGTAGGATGAAAGCATGCCCACATTTTATGTAGCAAATCGCAAATCTAGTACATGTCCACTGGTGTGTAGGTAGGTAGCCCATTTATTGGAGTGTAGATTCGTTCCTTGTTTTTGCCGTTGATCCAAATGTTATTTCATGTTTATAAAAACCCAGGAGGAAAAAAACCGGCCGATTTCAACAAAAGGATCCTATCATTTTGTTCAGGTCAGCCCTCCCAATCCAATGAAATCACGGCCAGCTGCTGAAATTCGCGTCGCGGCAGGCGTCAATGGCACTCCGTGCGTTGGAGACCACATTCCTGAAGCTGAGCTGGAAGAAAAAAGGTGATCGTCTGATCATCGTAACCCAAAAGAATATGAATATTACCCTCTGGTAAACCAACATAGCTATTGAACATGGTCATTTATAGTTGATTTATCGATTGATTTACCTTTAAAAAATTGTGATTTTCCAGAGTTGTGTTAGTTTACCAGAGGGTAACCATCTATTCTTACAACAATCGCTATTTAGGTGGGTTGGTTGAATCCTCATTAAATGATGAAAATTAGCAGTGTCGAAAACCCATTGGAACATTCTTGTCAACGGTTGGCAAAACATTTCGGAGTCCATTGATAAATAAATGAATGTATACATATAATTTTTAATATATATATATATGTGTGTGTTTGTATGTATATGCACAACACAAATATACATATATATATATATATTATATTATTCAAATAGACAAATATCCCACACACACACACACCATCCTATTCCCAAAAAACAATGCTATTCGATTCCAACGTTTTGCAAAAGCCAAAAACTGATGAACGTGAGATATGCTGAAGATGACACCAGAAAAAAATCTTCCGTACGTTCCCTAGGCTATATATAGTCACCCCCTACATGGATTTGGTGGATGTACCAATGGAAACATCGAAAATCACCGTCTACTTGGGCATTTCTTCACCCGAAAGATGGCATCCGATGGATCCAAGTTGATCCAAGTCTCACCCTTTGTCCCTTGGAGGCGCGCTTGCGGGCAAACTCCAGAAGAAAGTCCTGATTTTTTGGATTTGTTGGTCACGGGGGATGCAGAAAAACCATTTGAAGTGTGACCGAGGAAAAATCGTTTGAAATTGCTAAACTATTCAGAATGTGGGTTTAACTTGCAAGAATCAGGGTTTGAAACTGTTTAACTATTCCAACTTCGAATTTAACGATCAAAAACAAACAGGAATATAATCTAATATATCATAATATATATAATCAATGAACAATGGCTATGGCTTTGTTGAAAACTGACGCACAGCCAGTTCCAAAGGATTCCAAAGGTCACATTTTCTGCTGAAAAAATCACCATTCGATCCGGTCCCATTGACAGGTCCGAGTCTCCAAGACATCACAGCCCAATGGCACCCATTGAACCTGGCGCTCCAAAGGAAAGTGGGAACCTACAGTAGCCTACGGAAACACCTACTCGAACATGAAAACCTAGTGGGATTGCACAATACGTTTTTTTAAAATCATAACTTCAAGTAACCTGTTCACATTAGAAAATTCAGTTATGCAACATGGGGGAAGTAACTCTTATAGTCATTCCTCAAGTCAGACTTGGCCTCATGGTATATGAAAAACCCAAGCATTATGGCCACTAGCGGCCGGATCTCAAATGAAAAACATGTGCAGGGAACACCAACTGTTGATAAAATGTATCCAACTCTTCAGGTCTGCAGAACTGCGTTTGATCTGTCCCCAATGTTTAGCCATCGTCATTGAGTTCCTGCCCGCGGGATGCATTTTCAAACTATCCGCATCAATGATATCATATGATGGCACACCTCATTTGAAAACCCATGGCTGACCACTTTCGGGCATCTAGCGGCTAAAGTTCCGATGCATAATTTCCACACGGCTCTATATATATATAAAGATATATAGATATACTATCTATAGATATAGATATATTATGCATAGATGTACCATGTATATATATATATATATGTGTGTGTTATACATTTCTTCCGTTTGTTGAACCTCCATCTACATATGTCGCAAAACTCGTGCACCAGTGACCTGGTTAAATACATGTCTGAAGTTCTGGATGAAACACCTCGGGACAACTCACCCCAAAAACATCAACATATGGTGCATTATTATACCATTTACACATGTACATGTCACTTGTGTAGTTTCCCCAAATTCTTTGATATATCCAACTATTGAGTATAGATTTATGCATTTTCACCATATCGCAACCATGTCATAAAAAAATATCAAACACATGTCATCGAAACGATCTCAGCACCGCAATTGTTTGGGGAACAACTCAGCCAGTCCGACCAAGTTCTGCAGGGAGGCGACCCGGTCGCCTCCCAGAGAAAGGGCCGACTCGCCTGCGAAAACCATGAGATTCTGCAGGTTCTGCATGAGATTCTGTGGGTTATGGAGCTTTCATGGATTTTTATAAACAACCACTTGGAAGTGCAAATATTAGTATCTTACTGTATGTTGGTTTCACCAGTAAAAAAATAAGCTAAATGTGGTTAAATGATGTTAAATGTTTGGTTGCGTGAGCTTGATCTATCTCACCATCCAAAATGCCGGGTTTCACCAGCAAGCAACGAGGTTTGGAATGGTTAAACCATCCAAAACGGTTGTACAGTTATACATGTTTATACTCAAAAAATACATGGACCTTGTTAATGCCAACACCGGATTAATAAACCCCCCTCCAGAAGGTCAGGGTAGACCTTGTGGAGCCCCCCTTAATAATAAGCATCTTCTGAACCATAAAACTTTGGATATGGCTTACGTCAATTAGATCTTCATAGAATTCCATTGGATTTGAGAAGATTTGATTGTTAAAATCTCATGGATCAGAAAGGGGGTTGATTAATAAGGGGCAAACCCTGGTTATTATTAATGGGGGACATGGGCTCATGGGGGGTACCCTTTGGGAGCTATCGAAACTGCTGATTTTTATAAAGACTTTAATTCGAAATTGATCATTTGGGGAATAGTTTTTTTTTCAATTTTTCAATGATCAACAGTGATGGATTCTGGTGTTCATGAGGTTTCAACTTAAGTATAGAATTTGGAAACCATTTGAAAATAAAGAGAGTTGGAAAATAAAACAAAATAGGATTTCAGCACTGGTGGTTGATTAATCATGTCCGGCCAAAACGTTTTTTGGTCCTGGGGGACCACCTGTTTTTAAATTGCAAAAAAATGGGAGGAGGAGGAGAAGGAGGTTGATTAAGAACGGGATGTTGATTAATCCTGACTTGACATAATCCTGACTTGACATTACATGGAAAGAACAAATGTTTCTTTTTTTTGTGGATATGGCTATAAAATGCCATAAATATTGCTCCCATGGGAATTTGGGAAGTGCATATCCAACCTCAAAAAACACATAGATTAACGACTGAATCGAAAAATACCCACACTTCTATAATATTCTATGCGTATCTATTTTTTTCGTTGTCATTTTGTAATCGCATTGGTAAGGATTGTCAAGCTATAGGTTTATATTTATATGTTTTTGTTTGATGGGAGAAGTCAAGCCAGGAAGTGGAGGTGGTTGTCGAGCGATCTTTTCTTCGCGGCCGCCACTTCGCGCTTCTCTGTCCGAGACCTGCCGGAGCGGCCAGATGACAGGCGACATGCCAAGGCCTTGTCAAGGGGAGAAATGCACGTGTTCATTGCAAAAAAAAAGCCGGGGAAACTGGAAATCATCGGGATCTCAACTCATTTAATCTTGCGATTGTCATTTCTTTTGTGAAGTTGAGGCCGCTAGAATTTTCCAAGAAACATTCACCCTCCTACAAACCTCCAAACACCCTGCGAAATCACTATTGCAAAGCAATCGATCTTCCTATCATTCATTAGGGTTAACTGGTTAACCATCAACAATTTGGGTTTAACCATGAGTTTAACCTATCATTCAATGGTGATCTATGGCCAAGACTAGTCGTCAACCCTCTGGGCCCCAAAATGAACAAATCTAAGAATCTAAGACTAAACCAGGGTTTAATATGGTTTAATCACATAAGTTTACAAGGTGAATTGGCTGAATCAGAATAGGTCACCAACATTCATTTTTAGGCATTTTCTTGTAGAATTCCTTCTTCTAGCCATCAATGATTGCAACGTTGTTATGAGGCGTTAGAAATCAGACCGAGAAAAAAAAAGTATATAAACAACCCCAAAATACCACACAAATCTAGAAGTAAATGAGTGGGCTAAACAATTCATCCTTTGCATGGGTTTACCATGGTTTACCATTGGCGCTACATTCGTTTCATTAGTGTACCATATCAACCGATCGAGCCAGGTTCCCCGACCCCTTTTTTCATTTTTTTTCCCCCGAGCGCTCGGCGAAAAAGTCGTGGTGTCAAACCATCAGCGTCTCAGCGTTCAACGACCTGCCGGGAAAGGGTTCCACCACGACCTGCGGACCCTGAATCTGCAGCTGCAACGACAAAATCTCTCCGGCGCCATCTTCGAAAGTAAGCCTCATCGGGCTCACGGATTCAAATGGGGTGTTGACCTAAAGCAACCTTGATATAAATCTATAATGTGAATAGCCTAAGTTAACAGCATATCAAAAAAAAACGATAGAACCCCAGCAAGAATCGGCAATAACGACTGTTTGTGGGCATTTTTTGAAGATTTAGAGGACGCAAAACCATAAACCACTCGGAAAGGAAGCTCTACCAAGCCTTTGTTAGTTGGTGCCGAGAGTTTCGCATCTTCACCTGTATGGCGCTTGTTTTGGATCATTCATTCGAAGGGTGGTCCTAGTGGTGAACAGCCTGTGACAGGTACCAAACATAGAAGAGCCATATACCATCATATGCCCAGCCCAGTGAGCATCAGTAAGGCTTGTTGCATTCCAGTGCCCCAGCTAGTGTTTAACTCATACTGTGTACCATGATGGGCTGATAGTCCTGTACCTCATCAGAACACCGCTACCGAGTGACAGGTAGTCCCCTGGTGCCCTCACCAAATCACCTTCAGCAGTGGCGAGAAGAAAGCTGTTCCTCAGGTCACAGCGATTTTTTCCATTGGCTGTTGCCTCTACTTGGGATTATTTTAAAAAACAACATTGCAATGTTCAAAACCCTCTGTCGTCCTTTGATGTTGGTTCTTGCTTCAGGATTTCTATGATTTCTCGGCTCATGAGGAATGACCATCCCTATTTATTGGATATATCTGCATTCTCGCGGTTGGCCGGTGGGCGGCGCCAGCTGCCTTGCACATCTTCGTGAAGATCTTCACGTGAAAATCCCGACATCTTCATACATCTTCGGACACCTCTGCAACTTCAATATAACCCCATATAGCCCCCTCATCAAACCCCCTACCCTCTGGTTATTTAACATAGCCATGGTATAGATGGCCCATTTATAGAGATGATTTTTCCCAGCTAGAAACCTCCATTTATGGTTGGGATTTTCCATGGCGAACTGTTAGTCATAACCAGATGGTAACTGTTTTCATCAAAGGTGTAACAGCAACTGACCTGGCCCGGTGCCGCCACTGAGGCGCTGGGAGATGGTGAAGTTCACATGGGCCTCGGATCCAGCTGCGATGTTCTTCGCACGCGCGAAGTCGAAGAGGGACTTCTGGGGATGCAACGGCAACGCCACCTGCGATCCCGGAGATGCGGTACGGGTCCATGTCTGAATTCCCTTGGGATCAGTGTACATCATTGTATATCTTCCAGTAATGTTGGGAATATAGATGAATATAGTATATATATAAAATTATATAGAACACAAATTAAATGAGATTAAAATAGATTGGCATCAAGAAACACTGGGGTGCAAAAATGTTGACCCACAGCCACGCTTGAAACCCCGCGGCACTCGCCTGCTTCGGGTGAAAATAGGCCATGACAACTGCATCGCCCATGAGTGAGCCCAGATTTCCTGGGGGGCACCATGCAGGGCAAATGGCAAGGGGATGGTTGACTGGCAGATGGTTGAATGAACCACACATACCCTCCGGTAAACGTTTTTTCTATGGAAAATCGCCATTTTTGATGGTTAAATCAACTATAAATGGCCATGTTCAATAGCTATGTTAGTTTACCAGAGGGTACCAAGATTATTGAGCCAAACAGGGATTCATAACTATGATAAATCGAAATGTGAAGAGTTTTTGGATGAATGTTAGAAGAAAGTCTGCAGGAATACTTGTAATTCCAAGTTCATATGAATAACCCCGCCCTTAGAAGGTTAGAGTCCCACCCAATTAATATCCTCACTACCACAAAATTAGGATTTCTGAGCAGGGCGTCATCTAATAGGGGGCTGCACATGTCTATTAATAGGGAGGGACCAACCCAAAGTAGTATTGCCAAACATTTTTTGGACAGTGGGTGTTGTTTAAATTCGGGGGTGATTATTGACATGAATTTAACATTGAGTTATTACCATGATGTAAAGGGATTGTGTACTTTTGCTTTTCCTGTCCAATTATTCCGGGGAAAAAACAAATCATCCCAGATTTCCATGTATTTCCCAAACGATTTCCCATCACCTTTTCATCAATTTTCTCGGGGCATAAACGGTAAACATCGTTTTTGCTGATCTTGCCATGTAGGTTGGGCAAAACAGGCCGCTTTTGCTTCTTCAACCCCATGTGACATGGAAAAACAACGAGGTGAGGCTTATGACTATTTAGCATAATTTCCCGAGAGGTTGTTCAATGGAGCCTTTAATCAACTACAAAAAGGACATCAGGATTATAGTAAGCTCAAGAATGATTGACTCCCAACTTTGGAATGGTTGACGATTACAGGCAGTTACTTCTTTTTTTGGGGGAATGGCTAACTCCTATATACTCAAAATGACAAATTGTGTGAGTTCATTTTGTGGGTCTATTGGGAGCCATTGGTAAAACCGATGTTTGCTTGCCATTTTCAAATCTAAAAAGTTGGGAATTTGCTACATTTCAAGGATATTTGGTAAATCCATGAAAATCCAACATATCTACAGTAGATCATGTTCATTTTCCTGGGGAAACCATGGATTCCGATAGGTTCCAAGCGCGCCACGTGCGACGACCGTGAAGGTCACGTTGGATGTCACAGTACTGGAGAGCACCACGGGGCGAAGGTCAGCGTTCAACGTTGGCGTGAAGGATAGGCTGAAGCGGCTGAGGGATAAGCCGAAACCAAACCTGGCGATGGAATGATCCAAGCGATTCAACCAATGATTCCCTATAGTGATTCCCTATACCCATAGGATCCATGTATGCTATATATGGTAACATTTACCATCAATATACCCCCAATGTTAGCATATATACCATACATGGATCCTATGGGATAGTGATTCCCTATAGTGATTTAACCATATTCAGATTATTCAACCATATTCAACCATATTCAACCAATGATTCAAAGCAATGATTTCCTTTTTTGTGATTTGGCTTGGTGATGTGGAATCCCCTGATGGCCCTTATCACCCTTGGACTCTTCGTCAGCAATTCCAGTCCCCACCACCTGAGCAGTGCTTGCAATGACTGCTTCCATGATAGAGTTACAACGATTGCATCATTCGGTTGGCTTACAGGGGAGCATGTACTGTACAGAAAATGGTATCATTTACGATTAAATAATGGCTTTCCTGCAGATTTTCAATCAAATTGTCCCTTCATCTGGGTGTAGGCATATTCGAACATGTTTCAACTGTCTCACTGCATCAGCCGCACTGTACTAACCTAAATATAAGTTCACTGGGTTTCGGGTTTAGTATGTTTAGTGGTATAAATGCCCCGTTGGGCCACCAAGCGAAGGGGATTTGACGATGTTTGCTTGGACATTGGAGTGATTCCCCTTTTTTATGGTTCGGTGAGACGTTTCTAGACCCCTGCCGCTAGTGGTTTGTTGAAGCAACCTACTTTGAAGATCTTTGAAGGGCAAAGTGTAAAGGATTGAAATGAGAGTAATATAGAGTAATTAATCAAGGTGGATATTTGGCAATCTGACGTGATCCATGCAAGATTCTTGCGGGGAGAGCACTAGTATACCTGGAGTGTCAGCAGCAGAACTGAACACTGAAAAAGATTGGGAAGGTAGCAAGGAAAATGGTCGGAATCCATGATGTTCAACAGAGATGGCACCATGAATTTCTCTTCAGAGTTTGGCATTACAACATGTTTACATACACGTCGCACAGCTGGAAAAAAAAACTTCTCAAGCGCAGAATAACACCCACAAAAATCGCATTTTGGACACCTTGGACACCTTGGCTCCCTATGGACCCAACTACCCACGGTTTCCCCAATTGTGTCCCTTTGGAGGATCCAGAACTTTCTATCCGCGCAACGGTACCACGGCATCCGCTCCGTAGCGATAGGTGCGCTGGTGCGTGACGTCGTGATCGATCATGGAGTTATGATTGGGCCAGTCTGATCGATACCTGGAGGGTCATCCGGATCTCCAGTTTTTCCATGTTTTTCCCCAATGATTTACCCACGATTGTGGTAGATTGTGAGATGGCAAGCATGATAACATAATATTATATAATATATATCCCTAAAGTCAATTATGGTACAACAACATACAACAACCCATTTCTATCTTTTTCCGCGTTCATATGCTTGGTCGACCGAACAGAACTGAACAGTTTCCGAAGAGTTTTTGCCAAGGCACACCGTGTAGGGCATGCGGCCCCACTTATTGGCTAGTCCGAAAATGGATTGAGCAAGCGCCGTGGCACCTCCGCTTATTCAAAAGCAGGGAGGCCATGAAGCCGGCAATCAGTTGAACAACAGTTGGATTCATGATGGATGATATTATCTAATTGGTTATATTTAATTATAGTAAGATGATGTTAATTCTGGTAAAAAAAATGTTATAATCTAATTTGATAGTGACTGGGGTGATAAGGTGAGAACCACCAAACCAGTCGTCAACATTCCGCTGCAATCAACTGCCGTCTCAGACCTTCCATCCCGGGATAAAAGGCTTCGATCACTGCCACGTTGTTCTTGTTCAGGAACTCTTCCACTGCAACCATGCCTTGGGATTTCAACATCAGCTTAACTTCCCAAAATAAATAATCTTCAATGGCGTTTAACATATTTATCCGGAGCTTAGTGTGTACTTGTGGCTGTTTTCTCCTGTTTGCATTGCTGTAGTTGATTTTCCACTCAGAGCCTTCAACTTCTTCACACTTGGACCCGGTTGGCATAACGCCGAGCAGCCGCCGTTCAGCAGGAAAACAATCGTCGGCTTTCCGAGTCCAATGATTTCAGCGGCCAATTGCTTCCTGAGCTCCGCAAGACTTGCCATGCCGTGACTTGCCACTGCTACATCCCATGTCTTGAACTGATACCTGCTACATCCTGCTACATCCTGGTACATCTACTAATCCAAAATAACATCTAATATCCATATATCATCCTATCTTCCTTGGCTTGTTGGAACCCAACCCACCATATACCATATATATATATATAAATATAATATATCATATATAGATTCATATTAATTATCATATAGCTATATCATCCCTCCCCTCACGGCATCCTCGTCCCTGCCCAGCGTTCCCAGCATCTGCACGTTGGGCAAATCGATGCTGTCGCGGTCGTGCGCTTCGCGCTCCAAAAAATTGTCGCTGATCTCCGGGCGCTCCGAGATGCCCAGACCCAGAACCACCACCTCCTCGGCGGATCGAGAGCTGCGGCCATGGGAACCGTGCTAGGGACCGTTAAAAGGAAACGGTTATAGATGGTGCTAGATATACTTAAGTTACTTAAGTGATGGTTATATAAGGTATATAGCGCTTATAGAATGTTATAGATGGTGATACTTAATTAAGTGATGATTCATGGGTTGTAACTTAGAAATCATTGATAGCCGGGCTATAATTGGGTTACAAGGGGATAATTCACCCAGTTATGAAGCAGTTGAAAAACCCAATGGCCCATCTAAATAGGCTCTGGACCTTAAAGAAAGGGCATTTTCCAAAGGACTTAGTGAGTGCTTCAGTGATGATGATGATCTTGCTGATGATGTTTTAATGATAAAAGGCCCAGGGTACCAAATCGAACTTCATAAAGGGGCCTTGCATCAAGCACGATCAAGTACGCACCCAAATACGACCCTACATGGAACAGTGGTTGTGTACCGTCATGTTCGGGCCCCGGGCCCCTGTAATGGTCAAATATCACGCAACTTGCTATGTGTTGAGCTTCAAACTTAGAAACATCTCAGGTTCATGGTGTGTTCAGCTTGTTTTCCAACCAAAAATCTTCCATCTCCCAACGTATGCGCAAGGTTTTTTCCACATTGTCCACATTTCTTCTTTCTGCCACCTTTTCCCGTGGAGCTTCCAATGGTTTTCCCGTTCTCCCCGGGCACATGTTTCCATCATTTTCCATGACATCCCTGGGCAGAATAAACGTCACCGGGCATCGGAGGCCTTGGCTGCGGAAATTGCCTGCTGCAGACCACCAGGAATGGCTTCCGACAAGTTGCAGCCCTTGACCTGTGAAGCGCTGCAAAGAGGAAAAGTGCCATGATGTTGTTGAGATTTGTTGGTTTTAATATGTCGTAACTGATTTCTGCTTTTGATGTCTATACTATACATTTATATATTTGATTTATATTCGTATTTCTGAATCATTTCTGGAAACCTTGACAGGAGTCAGTTTCATTTCATCATTTCATGATTTCACTTTTTTTGCTGGCCACCAGTGGCAACCAACTTGGACGTAAGTTTCAACCGGTCCCAGTGGCATAGACAGTGCTGCCATTTTTGGCAGCGTTCAGCAATTGAATGGCTGCATAAGGCGTCTTCACACACCTCAGCTTGCAGCAAACTTCGACTTAGTCCTCCCTATGGTTTTTCTTTTTCAACTATAAGACATGTCACTGACTGCACATGATTTCTTCCATCATTCATACTCACACCGAATATTTCACCGGCCACGGTTTCACCATGTTTCACCAGCATCAGCAGCCAAAAAACGCTCGACTCATCACTTAAAGTCGTCACTTTTTTTTTACGCCAACATCATTTATTGATGAATAATATGAATAAGGCCAGCAAGCCATACCTTAAGTCATACCTGGCATACCACACCCAGTCATCATACCAAATCATCACCCATCAAATCACCTTTTTTTTAACGCCAGCAAATCCACCTTAAATCCACCCAGCAAGTCATATTAATCCCAGTCATACCTTACATATATCATTGATATTCCACTAACCATTAGTATACCATTAACCATTAGTATAGCATTAGTATAAGCCATATGAAAAACCCAGTCATACCATATTCAAGTCATATCTTGTGGGCCATATCCAAGACATACCTTAAGTCATACCTTAAGTCATACCATTTGTATACCATTAGTATAAGCCAATGGAAGGATGACATCCCATATAATTATGAAATGGAACATCAATGGAAAATAACACATCTTTGTTTGAAACCACCACCACCACCCAGTTGGCGCCAGCCATAATCCCTTCCTCCTAATACTAAACGTCCCCCTAATACTAAAAACAGGCATCCATCTCCAATTTCCGAAAATTTCAGTTTGGCCAATTTGACTTTTAATTGATCCCCTTTAAAAAACAAT
>Ga0126342_10002660_pt1:7500-28307 | contig 28307 bp, 26 predicted proteins | sample Cyp1metagenome_FD_92528 | JGI IMG/M metagenome (GOLD analysis project Ga0126342, IMG submission 92528) | Coral microbial communities from Lord Howe Island, Old Settlement Bay, Australia - Cyphastrea 1 metagenome | ecosystem: Host-associated > Invertebrates > Cnidaria > Coral ... | reverse complement strand
ATTTGGGAAGGTCCCATCGCTTACCTCGTGTTTTTAACAATTTCCATCAATTTCCATAAACCAATGTCCGTCGAATACATATTTAGTATTGCCGGGGTTTTTACGGTTGCTCATATATACATATGTGCGCAACGCCTGGGCTTTGACCCAGCGTTGCAGCGTAGAGGGTTCCCATTCCCAATCAAATGTTGTTGCAACTTTACATTCAATTGGGAAGATCAACAAAGGTATCAGGGAATATTCAAATCCCGCCCCCGTTAAACTTTACATTCAATTGGGAAGATCAACAAAGGCATTCGGGAACATGAAAATCTGCATTCAATTGATGATGATGATGATGATGATGATGAGGATGATGACGACGAGGATGATGATGATGATGATGATGATGACGATGACGATGATGATGATAACGATGATGATGGTGCGTTGCCCGCCGTCGTTGCGGTTCGGGGCAAAGTCCAGGCATTTGCCGTGTATAGAAAAAAAATATATATAATTCTTAAATATATATGTATATATCTTATTATCATATGGCAGTGTGTCAAAACCTTGTACCCCTGGTGAACATCAAAATAGCTGGTAAATGGATGTTCATTCCCCTAAAAATGGTATTAATAGGTATTGATCCATACCCATATACCAACTATATAATATGCATTCCCCAGCAGCTCCCATCGGCACCTGCCCCACGCGCCCCATCTCCACTTTGCGCGAGAACGTCGCCGCCAGGCCGTCGACAGCTGGACATCCGGCGGCGTCCAACAGGTGCCGGCCGGGCGGTAGGAAGTGCTCCGGGACGTCCATGGCGCCATGGCGGTGGATGCGGGAACCGAATGCAAAAAATGGAGGGAACCGGGGACCCCAGAAAAAATGGCCAAATGGCCATGTTTCATGCGAACATTTGGGGATAGGCTGTTTTGGGGCTAGGAGAAAGACCCTGTAATTATCAAGCCTGTTTCATGAATCGAATGGGGTCCAAGTGCTTGGAGGCTTGCAGTATAATCTTCTCAGATGATTCTCCATGTAGTTGTTGGTTACTGGTTGCTGTCGAGGATTTGTTACAGGGCTCAGCTGTGTGCCAGATTTTCCGCCGGTTCATTGTTTTGCCGTGTTTTCTTTTTCAGCCACTTAGATCGTTAAAGCCATGAGAAAGATACGGGGGTTGAGCTCAATTCTCAAGCATCCAACCCATCATGGGTATCTTATCTATATGAACAATTCTTATCCCCCGGCTATCGCTATTTTAAGGGAATCACAACCGCCATATTCCCAACAAGTTCACATGAAAAACATCTTTGGGCTGACATGTTGGATTGTCGGTCAGCTTCAGGAGACAGCCGCAGCTTTGGCAAGGTATGAAGCGGTATGATGCAGTTGGTTAAAAAAAACAGTTCGTTTTTGGAGGAATATCATCCAAAAAGTCCAGGAATGGATATTTTTATGGTGGATTCCCCCAGTATTTTTCACTGCGCCGGGTGTGGTGGGATCACCGAAATCTAAGGATATGCTGGTTTCTCCTCGCAGTGAAGAAGCTTTACAGTAAAAAAATGGTTGCTTGAAGAAACAAGCAGGAAAAACAATGTGGGCCCCCCCCCAGTTATAAATTGTTTTATAAGCCCCATTAACTATAGTTGTACCATAAATCATACTTATTGGAGTTATAAACCAAGTAAACTGTCTAGGGGGCCCACATTGAAAGGGAAAAAAAGTCGTTTTACCAGTTGAAAATCCATGAAAATCAGGATCCATGATGACCGCCGCATTACGGGATTCACACCCTCTCGCTGGCAACGTTGCTGTGAAAACCAGGGCACCAGATGAATTACCCCTACCATCCCCTACCAATGATACCCAGATTTATAGAGAAATGTCCATTGGTCTTGAAGCCCCGGAAGTCGTTCCAGTACACCCACTGAGAAAGCCATGAGGAACATGCATGTCCATCCACTTGGTCTACTTGGGGCCACTATGGAAAGATCTTTTCAAGTCTTTCAAGTCTTTCAAGTCTTCACTTTATCTTGTACTTCAAAAGACTATGACTAAACAGCCGGTCTTGCAACCTGTAGGAAGCTCATCCTCATCGCAAGTATGATATATCTGATGCTCTTACGATTCCATTAGATATACATCTTATATTATCCATCCTTGAAATACTATCTGCCAGTCGTGCTAGAACGCTCGAAGTCTTGTACCCCTTTTTTTCCTGCTGTTACCACATGTTTAAGAAAAAATACCATTACCATGAACAGCATTGCAAAAACTACTAAAACTAGTCCTATCCAGGAGGCTTTTTATTACTTACCCTCTGGTGATCAAACATAGCAAATCCACCATTTTTTTCGATGATTTTCCCACTCAAACCTTGATTTATAGGGGGATTTGCCACTGCCAAGTGCTAGTGAACAATCCTCCAAATATGGCGCCCATCTGACTGAGTTGTGTAACAAATAGGTAAATAAAGTACCCTCTGGTAATGACTGTTACATAGCTATTGAAAATGACCATAGAAATAGTGAGTTTTACCCTAATTAAAAAAGGTGATTTTCCATGGTTGTGTTAGTTTAAGAGGGTATAAGAAGTGGTATACCCTCCGGTAATCAAACGTGGCTAGGTGGAAAATCCATCATTTAGTAACAAATTTAGTTCGTTTATTTTCCCAGCTATAAACCTACAAATCGCTTAGTTCATGAAAAGTTCGGGGATTTTCCATTGCTATGTTTGATAACACCAGAAGGTATACCTCATTTTCAACCCCCAAATGGTTGAAGTCTCAGACGTACAGTACCCTTTACCCCCATCAGCCTAGTGTGTGTTTTTTTGGTTTATAGATTCCCTCAGCTCCACTAGATGTGGAAAATGGCTACATGTTTTCATATTGTTCCAACCTTTTTGTGGGTTTCTTGCCACTCAAATTCATGGCATTTCATGGCTTCAGCGGCTTCGTCTCCATCGTTAAGTTGTTCGCCTCATTTCTTCAGTACCACAACAGCCACTTCGGTTTCCCTCTGGTAATTTGTTACACAGCTATTGAAAATGACCATAGAAATAGTGGATTTACCCATTGAACATTGTGGATCTTTCCATAGTTATGTAAACGTTTACGAGAGGGTAAATCCTCGATCGGAACTTGGTCCTATCATCTCCCCAACGACCCGACTTTTCTGAGTACCCGACAGGTCCATCTCAGCAATATCCTGAAAACCACTCAGCCAAAAATCCACATCGAAAATGAGCAAGGTGGCAACTTTTCGTGGATTTAAAGAAGAAACATGTTGAATTATAACAAATTGGATTGAAGATCATTGAAGCCTCAAATTTTGCTGTTATGATTAGAAAATGGGGATTCAACATCAATTAGCCGACAAATATGACATTCAATAGATTGGTAAAAAAGGGGAAAATATCGAGGAAATCATTTTAGCCTGTGCACATAAAATGGGGATGTTTCCTGCGTAGAGTTTCCCTTCAGGAGAAAGGCTGGGAAATTTCAGGGGATCACCACGCTGGATTAACAGAAAATATAGGGATTTTGTTGGGATTGATATGGAATCATAGTGGTTTTAACCATCAAAACTTCTGCGATTTCATGGATTTTTTCATGGTACAAATAACAGACCCCATCACTATCTGGGTGTGTCTGAAACTGCCGTTTTTGCCGTATACCCGCGGCCATTCTAATATAGGAAGGATAAAATCATAAACGATGGGATTTGTGGTATTTTCAGACCCACTTGGAGGTACTTTCCACTACGGTCACTACGGCCCATCATGAAAGGAAAGGGGTGGGATGAACTAATGTTTGGAAGCCAGTGGTTGATTGGGACCCTTACCAAAATGGTTGGTAAGCGGATAGAAGCGATTTGAACGGTTGTAAGGCTGTATGTATAATTCATGTTCATATATATATATTATTATATTATATTATATTATATTATATTATAATATAATATATTATATTATATATACACACAAGAAACATATGTATATAATGAATAATATATATATATATAATTATATAATGATAAACAGCCTCGCATTATTCTGCTCCTTTTACTGCTAAGCAAAAAGACAGACATGACGTTCCGACAATACGCTGCATTGATTCATAGGGAGGTCAGGGAGAACGCTGATGATTCCAATTTAAGGGCTGACAAATTGGCACCATAAATCCCCCCTAGTAGGAAAACATGTCTTCTGACAGTTCGGGCTACCAAAAAAGACTAGGTGCATGATTTAATGTCATGAGAATGGAAAAACAAAACAACAAAAACAGCACCCATCACGCGAAAAACAAGAGTTGTCCATCAGTTTCCGCACTGAATTGCCAAAAATTGAAACAACCCTGATTTTTGAACAAACCAAACATAACTTTCATGTAAGTATATGGCCGCTATAGCTTAGATCATATATGTTCAGTCTTCCGACTATGATCGGATTCCTGATTCATGGTTGGTCGTCTACCCCATGTGTGGGCAAAACCCCGACCGACCTGTGCTTTCAGGAAAGCCCTACTTGGTGGTTCATGCCACTTAGCAAGTAGGTTGTAACCGTGGGATTACCGTGGGTAATCCATAGGGTTAGTGCAGTTATAACTGAGGTCATGAGCCACTTGTTAATCCATCGTATCAGTTATATCATCCCATAAACTGGCCATGGGAAAATTCCATCATATCCATTCCATTAATAATCCAGTAATGAACCGTTACAGTATCAACCAGTGTTAACCAATTATATCCAATCATGCATATATATATATATAGTTATATATATATAGTTTTATATATATATACCCGTAAATTGGATGTAGTTCAACCATGTTTTGGTAGCTTCTTGGGCAAACCCTACTTGGTGATATATATTTTTTGGGGATTACAAGGACTGTCCCAACTTTTCTTAGGATCACCATGGCGCTCACACCACCAACATGGCTGATGGGTTGGGTCATGGTCATCTACCCATAGCGGATAGGAGGCCTATTGCTATCCCCCAATAGGCCTCCTGGAAAATCGACACAACATATCCCATAGCGGGATTATCCGGTCATCAACCCATAGCAATGGAAAATCCTTCGAACATCTCCTAAGGATCTCCCAGCCCAAGGTAGATCGGTTCCTGTGAGAAGCCGCCACCTGAGTAAGGCAAACATCCATGGATTTTCATGGGAATTTACCCTCTGGTGATCTAACTGAGCGATGGAAAATTACCATGTTATTTATAGGTAAATCCTCATAAATCATCACAAATCCTCTATAAATTGGCAAGTTGCCATAGCAAAGTGTTGAATATCCAGACGGTCTTTCACACAAGAAAGAATTGAGTTGGACATCAAGCACGTTGAAAATGTCGGCAAAATATATCAAAATATGGGTTTGTCTGAAAATAGGGTATATTCCCAATTATAGCCATTTAATAGGGATAATGATCGTTAACCATTGGGTTTAGGGGTACACTATTTTCAGACACACCCATATGGCAAAATTGAGTATGTCTTGACTGTCTTGACTTTTTGCTTTGATGATTTTGAATGTTTCTGAAAACAAAAACACTGAAACGTATTTTTCATAGGTCGGAACCCCCGGTAGCTGAATGTTGCATTCTAAATTGCTAGATCTGTGTTTTCTTGACAAAAGATGGCCACGTTGATTGAACGCAGCTCCAACCCAAGGCTTGTACGGACGCCATGTGGCACTGTGAGGACACCATGGCGTCACGAAGGGTCGAGCTGGTTCTGGTTCTACTCCCTTGCGAGGTACCCGGTGGGAAGTGTATTGGTGACTTGTTCCAGGCTCGGCACAAAAACATGAAAAACCTACAGATTGATCAAGAAATCTGGCCAAAATTTGTGATGTGGCTGCAAAGTCTCCTCAAATTGACCGTGATGTTCGGAAAGGCGTGGCCTAATTACTTTCGATTTTGAGAGATCAGCAGATGGGTCAATCAACGCAGCGTGCCAGGAAGGCTTCTTGAAGATTGTTTTGTTGCTCAACGAGCCATCTGCAGCAATCTCAATCCTCTGCAATATCGGCCGGGGATCCACATTTGGAATGGTGGTTCCGAACCCTACCAGCAGTAGACTTCTTGGAACCGCAAAACACAGGGGAAAAAAAGATTGGTTGCTGTGAAACTAGGCTACCCTATTCCATCCAATGGGGCCTGAAATGGGGAAAACTTATGGTCCTATGAGTCCCATGTGATGACCATAACTAGTTATGGTCAATCCTCCGTGTTTCCTCAAAGAAGTTCCGTTCGGAGCCACGTTGGGATGATCATTCCGAATAGGCTTAGGAAAGCTGAAAACGTAAAAAGTAAAAAGCAATCCAAAGCACCACCCAGAATTGGGGGCGAACTCTGCGACAGTTTAATTTTCTACCCAACTCCAGTCCTAATCAAGGAACGCACAGGAATATGAAGGCATCTTCGGCCTTCAAAAGCCTCTTTGCACTCACAAGAATAGTGGATGTGGAACCCGCAATGCGCCATTTCAATCAAGAAGCCCGTCTTCCATTCCCCATGCAAAAGGGGAGGTTTCGAAGATTTTTGACAAAAAAACATATCCATCAACATCAACCATTCACCAGAGCTTTACCCACTTTATGTGCACAATCAACTGAAATGAATCGCACAAAAACAGCTGAGTGTCACAGCAGAATTTTCCACCGCATCTCGTAAAGGCTCTATGTACACTTGGGGATGTCATCTGAAGCCATCTTTTCCTATCTATCGCCTGTAAGAAATGACATCTCCATGAGAGTGAGACAAAAAATTTGGGAGAAGAGCCGAAGGTAACTTGTAACTTCCCGTCTATGATTTCTATATTTATCGTCAACTGTCCTTAAATGGTACCCTTGTGTTTCCATCCCTAAAGTGAAATTGTTATAGACTATTATATAAGAGGTAATTGTCCCCATATGTTTGTGGTTTTTGTTGTTTTACCATTGACGTATACCCATATAATCATATCAGTTCTATATAAAGTATGTCCCTCTCAAAGTGGTAAAATCCCAACCTTTGGAAACAGATTTTGTATTCGTGGGTGAGCTTTGATCCACGATAGTGAGCACTTTTCAGATTCGGCCCCGTTGTCTTTCAACACATCAGCTTAAGGAACTATGGTTCTGATTTACGCTTTGAACAAATTTATGACTGGTTGAATGAGCTATATATATTATGCAATACAGTAATGAAGTTCAGCACTTCATTATGTATCGTTGCAATGCATTCTCAGTTAAAACTGAATTTCAACAACGGAATTGCAAATGGCCTTGCTTGAATCCCAATTTTTATCGCTTAATACTTCATTCCTACAATGTGGGCCCCCCAGTGATGTTTGTTGGCTTATAAACCCCATTAACTATAGTACTATAGTTATAAGTACCATAAACCATAGTTATTGGAGTTATAAACCAACTTAGCTATCTAGGGGGCCCCACATTGTACTCTTGTTGCATTCTTTTTGTCAAGTTGATTTGCTTCGTCGGCCAATTCTCCCCCGGCTCATCTACCGCCCGAGGCGGGCGCTTTTTTTGCCGGCCGTCTCCGAAGATCCCTTGGCTTCGTTGGGTGGGTGGGCCACCTTCACACGACGGATGCCACGGTAGTACCTGCCCCAGCAGAGGTCTAACTTAGGTGCTGACTCGACAGCAATGGGGCAACGAACCACGATCTTAACGGATACTATGGGATATTGTGGGATATTGTTACCCTCCGGTAATTTGTTACATAGCTATTGAAAATGGTGATTTATAGTGGATTTACCCATTAAAAATGGTGATTTTCCATAGCTATGTTAGTTTACCAGAGGGTAGATATTATGGGATAGAATAGGATATTGTTGGATATAATGGAATAGTTAATGACTTACCAGATGAAAGATGTGGATGTCTTAAAGCCCCAAATCCCGACCGTTGCACTTAGAACTCAGTTTACCACTGGTAATCATAATGTTGAGCCAGACCCAACTGTCAAAAACAAAAGAACTATATATAATGTGGTAAACCCAATAAGAAACCTGCAATTTTGAAGGGTTCATACCACCCGTTTCTGCTGATATTGTGGATGGTTTCTGACATTTGGCTTTACCACATTACTGGGTCCCCAAAATCCTCACGCCTTAGACGCTGCATGGCATTTCAAAGCCAGAACAGTTCTGTGCTTCGCTGGGGTCCTCAATCATGCACCTTGAAGGAATTCTTCAGTGCTCCGCCCGATGTTTGGTGCAGGAACCAACTTGGTTGATTAGTTATCGTAAACGGTACTGGTAGTATACCTACCCCTCTGAAAAATATGAGTTCGTCAGTTGGGATGATGAAATTCCCAATGTATGGAAAAATAAAAAAATTGTCCGAACCACCAACCAGGGAGAATTCATCAGATGGATTGTAATTTTCAATTCGTTTTATCAACTATCTTTATAGAAAACCCTGTTTCACCCTCTGGTTATGTAACAGTTTCCTACGGCAAATGGCCCATTTATTTATAGATGATTTATGATGATTTGCCTATTTAAAAAGAATGTGATGTTCGGTAGCTACGTTAAATTAGCTTAGGGTAAATATCCCAATAAAATTAGGGTGCTTCTCTCCCCACTATTGGTTGAGTTCTAAAAACTCTTTTCAGTGCTCATATCAGTCATATCCAACCTTTGCTATTTATGAAATCCCCCTCTGGTATAATGAACCTGGCAATCGTTGCCACCGGGCCCTTCTCTGGTACTCTCTGAAAATTTGCGAGCTACAGAAGCCATGGGCCATTTAGTTCGATGATTTACTATTCTCCAAAATGGATAAAAAAATCCATGTCGCAAACGGCAATTCAAATTACCAAAAGCCAACACCCATTATCCCATGATATACCCTCTGGTAAATTAACATAGCTATTGAAAATGGCCATAGAAATAGTGGATTTTCCCATTAAAAAAATGGTGTTTTCCCATAGTTTATAGTGGATTTTCCATAGAAATAGTGGATTTTCCTATTGAAAATGGTGATTTTCCATAGTTTTGTAAACGTTTACCAGAGGGTATCCCCATTGAATCACTTTGTTTCCACCATCTTCCACATGGCTTCACCCTGGCTTCACCCCCCCCGGTTAAGGTCACTCTTGGAAGGGACACAATGTGGGGCCATTGAGGCTGAAATACCTGGCGGGCGAATTTCAGGCGAAATTCTAAAAAAATGCTAGCTGGGATACTAGTTGATATGGTGATTTAATGGTTAACAATGGTGAATAATGGGATGACAATTGGGATTTACCCTGCAGTAAACGTTTACATAACTATGGAAAATCACCATGCTATTAATGGGAAACTCCACTATTTCGACTGGGCCATGTTCAATAGCTATGTTAGTTTACCAGAGGGTACCCTGCAGTAAACTAAAATGGCTATGGAAAATTGCCATTTAGTTCGTTGATTTACCTATCCAAATGGTGATTTTCCAGTTCGCTATGTCAAATTACCAGAGGGTAGGAGATGTGTTTTACATCCCATCATCGGAAAGACATTTCATATAGATTAGTAGATCTAATCTCATCCCATTAGTCATGAAAAAATACTCATTGATAGATATTACTAGACAAAATATCCCTTTATCCCATCCCATTGAACTGTACTGACTCCCATATTGGATAGTAAAAGTCATAGAATCAAAACTGAGATGACCCTTTAAAATTAAAAAACAAATTGATGATATATTAAAAATGATTCATGATTCATATGATGTTCTTCGAGCTAGCGTTGCCTGTGCATGCCATCACGAAAGAGTCAAGGCTGTTGTTTCTGTGAACCAATGTGTGCCACCTGAGATGGAATCTATAACCTTTTGTGGCAGCAAGGCTACTAAGCAACAAGCATTATCCAACCATCACTCGCTTCCACATCCTGCAGTCAGATGGGGATCTACACCATATCCAGTTGGAGCACCCCACGGCAAAATCCCTGGGGATTTATGGGTGCTCCGAAAAAACACCATGGATCACGATGGTATAAATCATAGGCATTGATCCATCCTCTATGATGAAAAAAAAGCATGTGTTTGATAGGTCCTGAAACGCGTTTCGCGTTTCAGGTGCACAGGGACCTCCATTGCCTGCAATCCATGGCGCCAAGAGATTCCTCTACATCCATCTTGGCAAAGGCCCTGGAGAGAGCATCAAAACAGCCCTATTTGACTCCTCTGGAGCCTCCACCTCCTCATGACTGGCAACGCAGAAGAAATGGTGTGCAATGTCCCGACTTGAAAAGTTGCCTGACTTTGCAAGAGGCTCCACAGTTCTGGATGCTTTTGGACTCTGCGACTCAACTTGATGACATGTCCACTGCACAAATCGAGGCTGGGAGTTCCATTGCCTCCAGCATAGAACTGCTCTTGTGGACTCAATCGTTTCAACTCCTCAATCCATGGCGCCTCAACTGTCTTGCGAACCTCTCCCTGGTGTCGAGAAATTTTGGGATGTTCTCTGAACGGAAAAGTGGAAATGTGGTAATTTTTTCCCAAGTCACCAGCAGTCACCATCCCAGGTTTATCTCATTCGCAGAAATTACATAAGGGAAAAAGCGGATGGTGCAAGCACCAAAACAGCTGCGGAGTCAGCAATGCCAATGACACCTCCCAAAAGACACCATCTTCGAATAAAGAGGAAGGATCGTTGCGCCAAACATTTGCGCAGACTAAAAATGAGTAAAAATATGGTTCATCAAAGTGGAAGACTTGCCCAATTCATGGATGTTTTGATGATGAAAATGATGACAAGGGGCGATTTTGGGGTATCAATAATCATTCAAACATGTCATAGCTAATCCAATCCCAAAAATCACCACAGCTTCAATTCCCAGGTTATGAACTCTGTTTTTTGATCGAACTTGGACCAGGTCCCCAGTTGAAAAGAAGTTGCCATTGGGATATCGTTGATATCTGGCTGAATTTTATGAATTCACTCACCTGTAGAGGATGATTCCCACTCACCATCATTCCAATGAGGGCTCTTCGAGCTGGAAAATTTTGTTCCATGAAACTTCTGGGCCAAGTCCGGAAAATCATCTGCAAATCTGTGGGAGGCGAATCAAGGGCTTTTCCTAGGAATATTGGGATTTTATCCTCTGCCAATGGTGGATTTTCCATGGGATTTTCGATATGAATGTCTATTTGCTGAAGGGCAATGCCTATCAAACGTCTTCACTTGCCAGATACTGACTGGATGATGATTCATATGGGGTTTATATGGAGTGGCAGAGAGAATTTCTACACCCTGAAAATTCAGATTGTCAAATAGCCAATTTGCGACTCAATTTATACGCCTTTTTTGGTCGCCAAACTCATGTCTTGCTGGTTGTCTCCCCGGAATTGCAGGAGAACCGGTAGTATCACTATATAAATATACATGATAAAAAGACTTGTGTCCTATACAATAGAATTATAAAGATTGGATAGTCATTGCAAGTAAGATGTAATACCTATTGTCCAAGCTAATTTTTTAACACCAAGACCAGTTCCCCGATCCGGTACCATATTTCACACCGTCCCGTGCCCCGTGACAACGCAGATGTGACCCCCCAAAGAATGGTTCGGCTTCTAAAAAACTTATTAAACACCAACAACCACGGACAACCACAACTATAAGGGTTTAACCATCCATTATTGGGGAGTCATTTCTGATGTGGCTGGTCAGGCTGGTATCCCCATGACCATCCCCAATATATCCCATGCACCTGTAGTAGAACAGGAGAAATTCTTCGAAGGAAATCGACTGACTCCGATCTCGGTCTGCTTCTGCCCAGAACCTCTGCAGCTAGGAGGGAGGGGTTGCAACTTTTGAATTCACGACTTTCATACAAAAACAATCACGTTTGGTGGATTATTATGAGTGCTGTGGACTTTGATCCCAGCATTGTTGCCTCAAATCTTCACGACTTCTTGTTGATTCAATTCTAGCACTTAGAACACTGATGTTCAACTTCCCACTTATAGTCATTATAGATTAAATTCACCATGTATCTTCCCACTTCTGGTCAAACTTTCACTGGTCTAACGGTCTAACCCACACAACCCACCGAAATCGGTGCAAAATCTCCACCGACGAGTGGCTGGTTCATTCGCGCCACTGGCAGCTCCAAGTTGGCAGGGACCTACCGAAAATTCCAAGGTGGGATGTATCTAAAACATGAATTTGAAGAGGGAAAAACAACAGCAACGACGACGACGACGACGACGACCACAACAACAACAACAACAACATCATCATTACCATCATCATAATAAGAATGATGATAGTAATAAGTAAGTTTGTATATATATATATAATGGTCTTCATAATCGTCGAAATCATCAGCAGCATCAGCAGCAGCAGCAGCAGCAGCAGCCGCAGCGGCGGCGGCGGCCGAGCCGGCAGAAGCAGCCGATTTGGGGGTGCCTATGGCGGGATAAGCCCATGATTTTTGAAAACGTTGTTCCACAGTGTGATGACAATCATGACAAGCATGACAATCATGGAGACAGTGCTAAGGCTCATGATGGTGGTGATGATGCTGGTGTTGACAATGATGATCATGATGATGGTATTGGTGATGATCAAAATGATAGCCATCATCATCGAAGGTATTGCCAGCAACTGCAGCCAATCATCAAAGGTATCCGAAAATCGGCCCCATCACTGGTGCTTCTTTTTGTAGAGTAGAACGCTTGTGATCTTCAGGACACCTAACCGGCAACGAGAGTGATGGTCTGTATATGTACATTGGTGTATACCGCCATGGAACAATCATGACGCTCAGCCTTTGTCCACCAACAACACCAACAAACCAGTGAAGTGAGATCGTTGGAGGGCGCCACCATTTATTCACCATGCCTTCATTGCTTACACCACCCCGTATCGTTTGCGGTTTACCCTCTGGTAATTTCTGTTGCTATTGAAAATCACCATGTTTAATAGGTAAATAAACTATAAATTGGCCAGTTTCAATAGCTATGTCAAATTACCAGAGGGTACATGGATGCTTCATATTCACCAAGTTTCTTGGTTCAATCCCCTGGAAGTCACACATCGCCCTCCGATCGAGGACTGTTTTACTACTACTGATTTTTGCTAACCGTGGTCATTAGACCATGACTTTGTATTCAAACCCATGGTGACTTGGGGATCCCATATTTTAAGCAACCTCCATATATCATATAAATCCATATAATTATCTGTGTTGTTCCTTTATTACCGAGGTGAAGAAACGATACGGAAACGAAACACGGCTCGGTGAAACACCGTTTCACCGGCCACTAGCTCCCCGATCTCCCCGATCTGCCCGATCTGCCCGATCTGCCTTGATCAGCACGCTGAGAAGTTTTTGAAACTCTCCGTACTCGATCATACCGCTGTGATCCTAGTTCCCGAACGACATCACGACATGAATCCGGATGAATCCAAAGATGTCAACCGATGTCAACCCCCCAAAACTGAACAAGCCAAACGAATCCCGGTTCTAGGGGGTTGACGATTGAAATGTTTGAAACCACCAACTGGATCCAACTGGGTGTTTTTCTTCGGTGCCGTTTTTTGATTGTAACAACCATGTTGCCCCGAAACACTGGGGAGCCAACAAAACCATCGGAAACTAGACAAGTTGGGGGCCCATCAACGATTGGCCAGAAATGATAGCTCTCATCGTTATTCCTTGTAACCTGAGTTGGGTGTCCCCGAAGTTGTCTGCAATGATATGAATTAAACGATTGGGGGTGGTAAACATCCCACTATTTATAGGGTTTCAACCATGAAACGTGGTGCAGAATTTCTTCCATCCATCGGATGCTCATGGTTTATTTACCATCTCCTCTGGACATTTGCCACAGCGAGATTCGTAGATATATATGCTGCTTTTGTAAAAATTGTTGGTTGGAAAATTTCATAAAGAAACTAACAGGTTTTGAGAGTACAATGTAAACAATAGTGTTCTGTATGTATATGTATAGAATATCGCTAGCTTTACTGACAGTGTTTCTTCCTCGTCGATGCCATGCCCAGATCCCTCCGCCTCATCAAAGAGGTCAAATTTCTTTTTGTACTGCTCCACCTGTCTTTTAAACATGTTGATATAATCAACACTCATAGGCATTAGCGATAATGAGACAATAAGGGGAAGTTTGTTCGACACGATACATCATCAACTTGATATCTGTCTTTCTATTCACTATTTATGCTAAATTATGGCGCCAAATTAGGATATAACCAGTAATGACGGGATAATACTGGCGTTGTTTTATGGGATACATAAATATGTCACTAGAACTTGATATGATATTTGATATGCGTTTGTGTCTTTTTTTAATGGTGGAATTACACCCGAAGATGTGTTTGGTGAAACTCCAGCGATCTCAGGGGAAATGGCTCCAGTATAGTGAGAGTTGTGGGTTCTTTCAAGGTATGGAAAAAGCCTGCAGAGCCACTGGTTTAGAATCTCAGTTTTCCCATCAAAGTACCCTCTGGTAATTTAACATAGCTATGGAAAATCACCATTTTTAATGGGAAATCTCACTATTTCGACTGGGCCATTTTCAATAGCAAACTGTTAGTTTTCCCATCAAAGTATAGCCATTTTGGGAGCATCCACGTGTATCCACCATTAGAAAAACCTCGAGGTTAGTCAGTCTATCACTGGCCAGCGACCTTGAGCTCCCACATACAGTAGAAATCCCGTTGTTTGTGCTGATTCTGTAGTTGTATCCATTTTTTTGCTGGTTGACATCCTGCATTTCGCCAGTTTTACCAGCTAAATCCCAATTTTCATCGGTTTACTTATGTGAACTTTATCTTTCTGCTGTGGAATGCTTCATTTTTGCTGGTTACCCTCCAGTAAACAAACATAGATATGGAGCACCAACTGTTTCAGAACATGTTCCTTGGGTTTCACCATAGCTTTTCCATGTCTTGGTTTTCTGGAGGGTCAACGAAACTCGAACACCCCCTACGCTTCCTGCCGTACGCCACTGTCGTACCTCGATCACCGGCAGGTCATACTTCCGCGCCTCATGCGACGCGTTGGAGATGGTATGACGACTGACTTCTTTTAGGATATGCGGTATAATCGGATTCAAATGCAAACATGTACCGTCTCTACTATGTGCAGGATATATACAATATATAATGTATGTTATGTATGCATGTTATATATGTACGTTATTGATGTATGTTGTGTATATATAAATATATACACATGCATATTATATATGTATATCATGTATGTATCTTGTATATACATATGCGCTCACATATTTACAAGTTTATTCATATTGATATGTTCATGTGGTCTACATGGCATCAATAAAAAATGTGACTTCGATACAGTTCTCAACGTGGTAAATCCACGAATAAACCTCTAATTTTGGCTGGTATATACAGCCCATTTATATCTATTTATAGCATGTTATAGCAATATTGGGGATGGTTGAGTATTGGGTCATTGGGTAAACACCACATGAGTTCTCTTTCGAAGCACCTTCTCTGAAACTGCAAAACGTCATAAAAACGCCAAACGGGTGACACCGGTGACACCTTGATACCTAGCTTCAGCGTCGCAGAAACTAGAGAGACCCATGAGTTTTTCCCACTCTTTGGCCATAAATGGGGGTATCCAGTTGGCAATAGACAAAACCAGTATCTTGTTACCATCTGGTTATGACTAACATAGCCATGGAAAATCCCCCAAATAAATGGAGGGTTTAATGAGAAAATCATCTATTTCTATGGGCCATTTTCCATGGCTATGTTAAATAACCAGAGGGTATCTTGTTAATTATCACCTAATTATCACCATTTCTGTTGTTTGAAGTATGTCAAACATTCAGCAAGTAAAATATGTAAAATCCCTAATTAAAAAAGGGCGCTTTTCCATCCCACTAATCCAATCCCCCAATTTATGGGTCCCAGTTTTTGTGTCTGGATCCAAGATACTCCACCTCTTCTTCCATTGGAGTGTATGGAAAAGTGGGGGGAAGAGATTAATGATTACCCTCCGGTAGTCAAACGTGGCTAGCTGGGAAATCCCCAATCGAGATGATCTAAATGGGTAATTTCCATTGCCATGTTTACCGAGGGGTACTCTTCTTAATCAATCAACCATGCTTTTACAAAATCCAAAGTTGACATTAGATTCATCATTAGATGCTTTTCAGTAGGGGTTGAGGTACCCCCAAAATCAGGTATTGGGTTTATCACATGGTTGTTGCTCATTCCGGGAATACCTTGTGTACCATTGGGAGAAACAAGGCATTGGGAATACCTATTATCCCGCATCAGGCATTGAGGGGTTGTCTGACAATAGGGCAAGCCCAAGTTTATAGTTGATCATCATGTTTCCACTTAAAATGACCAGAACTTGGAAGTATACCCGATTGTCAGACTTTACCAACTATTATATCAAGTTAGTATATGTTATATCCAAATATTCACATGATTATCCCATTGGAATACCATTCTTGCTGGTAAAAACCGCGTTTTCTTGCTGGTGAAAAATCCCCAGTCTCGTTTGGTGGATCAATCCCCTGAGTTTTTTTGGGATCTGTGTCCATATATTTTTCACCAAGAATCCAAGGTTTCACCCGTTTTTGTGGCTCATACCCTCTGGTTATGTCAAACATAGCTATTGAAAATACCCCATAGAAATAGTTGATTTACCTATTCAAAATGGTGATTTTCTATAGTTATGTTAACGTTTACCAGAGGAAAATTTGACGTTGAAATCCTATGTTTCTTGTGTTTTTTATCCCCAGGGTTTGGTGATGAAAAATCCCAAAATCCCCAAACCTTTGATGCCGCACCAGGGTGCCGGCCGGGTGCCCGCACCAGTTGCCGCACTTCCATCTGTGCCGAGGTCAACAGCATGTTCTCCATGAAGCCGTGTCTGGGATGGCCAGAAAAAAAACACAACCGGAAAATGGAGATGTTGATACCAGATTAATGAAAATCTATTAATACATAATATTATGTTATAGGTGGGTGTGTATATATATATATGGGTAAATTCTAATATGTCACTAACCTGAATCTTGCGGCCGTGTTGTTGTTGTTGCACGTTGATTTCCTAGCCGCCTCCCTGATGCGAAGAGGCCCCCTTGTTCCATGACTCCCTGTGTTAGGGAGAAACGTCCCTGGTGAAACTAACCTGAATTCTTGGGCCATTTGGGGATGATTTCCCTATAAAAACCATGATTCCAGTGATATACAGTATATAATTTACCCAGATATGTTTGATATTGCATGATTTCCTACAATAAATCAGTGTGCCATGATATCCATGCGCGTCTCTACGTGTAAATGTGCATGTTTCTATGAATGTAGAACTGCATACACAGCACAAGACACATTCAGAACGGATCTGGGAGAATCATACTTATTCCAAATCAGAAAAAATGAGGTGGCTGCCCTTACCAACTATCATTTCTGGTGAGGCAGTGAGGTCACAACAATCAGTTGCCCAGAAGATGTTTTCTTTTTCAACTGTCATTTGGTTGCGAAACTCTTGGTAGCTCCTTGGCTCCCCATTTCTTGGGTGGAATATGATACAACCATAGACAATTGCATCGTTCCCTCCATTCACCACTGGATAGTTGACAACGGTTCAGTGCTGTGATTACTATGACCCATCATGGATAATTGAATCTATTAATATGACTCATATGACTATTATCTACCAAGCACAATGGATAATTATGGAGCATTCACCTCTATGGATCATTGTCCATCATCAACCCATCACCCGGTGTTACCAACGATGGGTCGTGCCGTTGGGAACCCCAACATATTGATAGATGGTTCAAAATTCCTTCATATTGAAGAAAAATGGGGGAAATTTATTGGTCCTATACCATCTCATTACTAGTTTTTATTGGCTAAATATTGTTCAACATGTTAATAATTAATATTAGATGGTTCATATTGAACAAAAATACTACTAATGGTTGTAAATTCTGTGGTCCCATAGGCTTTTAGAAAAATGACCCAATACGCATCTGTGCCTGGAATACCAAAACGCAAACTCCAAGAAGGACACCGATTTCGTGCCGTTGCCATCCTCAGGTGACACCACTGGATTTTGATCGCTGTGAACATCCTAAAAGAATGGAGTTTACCAAGAAAAGTTCGGAATTTACACACCATGTGTATTTTATATTTTTATCAACCAAAGTTCGGTAGAATGCGATCTGAACCAAGCAAAAGAATGGATATTACAGGCTGGCTACTTGGTGAACTGGCTGCTTGCACATGTGGCTAAGAACCATGGGCAGGGTAATGACTGGGAATGGGAACTTCCTCACTATGGTCATCCGCCAAATAGGCTCAACCAAGTACGGATTTTGGGTTCTGAACGAAATCTGGTCGGTGGTTTCTGAAAAGCATCGTCGTCAGTTCGGATCATCATGCCGTGTTTAAGCATAGGAAAAACACCTAGAAATAAGAATGAAACCACGGAGCCGTAAACAATCTGGATCCACCCCCGAACGGATTCAAATCCAATGGATTGGTGGGAACATAAAAAAAAAGGAAACCCATCGGATTGTCCCATGAAGATCATGGTTGTTTTTTTTCTGTAGATTTTCCCTTGAACCAATGCATTGACACATGGTTTTCCTATGGTTTTCCTATGGTGTTCCTATGGTTTTCCCCATGAATCACCATTTTCCCTACGGATCGCCAGTTGCCAAGGCGCGGCATCTCGAAAGCTGCGGTGCAAGAGCCTCGTTTTGTTTGCCGCGAGCCGCGAGATTTTGCGAAGCCAACTGTTGGGATATTTGGGAAGCAACAAAATGAGGATATTTGGAGATATGTTGTAGGGATTTGTAGGGTATATCGGTATATCAATTAGAACAATGGGGATAGAACTGATATGACTATGCTATGACCTACAAAAAATTGATTTAAAGAACATGTGATATCAATCCAGACACAATGAGGATATAACAGGATACACTGCTAAGAATGTCATACGGGGATGCTGAATCGGTCAAAACTTAAGATCCAGGGGACCACAACTGAAGTGGCAATTTGTCACCCAGCAAAGATGGCCACGGTTTGTCATGCGCAAAATAAGGCACCCAACAACCTGGCTGGGAACCGAATGTCAACTTCGGATCAATGTCAACCCTACCCTGGTGAATTGAGAATGGGGTTCTGCAGCATCCAAGAGTACCCTCTGGTAAACATACAAAAAGCTATTGAAAATTGCCCATAGAAATCGTTGATTTACCCATGAAAAATGGTGATTTCATGTGATTTCCCATAGTTTTGTCAACGTTTACCAGGCCGGGTAAGGCAAAATGTGCTACTCAAAAATGGTACCCCCAATGGGCTCCAGTCCCGGGATGCTCCATAACTCACTCCAAGGTTATGGACCCATCTGGTAGCTCGGCCGTGCTCACACAACCTGCATCCGTTTGAAGATGTCGGGATTCCCGGGATGTCGGGCGATTCCCAAGCCACAGGAAATGGGATGGAAATGGGATGGAAATGGGATGGAAATGGGATGGAAATGGGATGGAAATGGGATGGAAATGGGATGGAAATGGGATGGAAATGGGATGGAAATGGGATGTTAGAGGTCACCTATTGGTAAAACTAAAGATGAAATGCTAGCAACCACGTCGAAGATACATATCTAATGTGGGTAAACTAATGCCATAAACCATCCTGGTAGAAACCATTCCCAGTCATGGGTGGTTTATTACATAAGTTGGAAGTCTAAGGTGCTACGGTACTTCGGTGCTTGCCCAGAACTGTCCCAGTCTAGAGTCTAGATCTTGAGAATTCATCGTGTCTAGCAACCAGTACCGAAACCCTCTAATACTGGTTGGTGGTTGACTTACCATCTTGAAAAATATGAAAGTCAGTTGGCATGATGAATTCCCAATATACAGAAAACAAAAAATCCAAACCACCTACCAGAATAAATGTTTTCAAAATAAACATGTCATGGATAACATAGATAGATGGAGAGACAAATGAACACAAATCGACAGCTAGACAATCCTTACCTTGTCAAGGCTCCAACCAGCTCTCTATAGCTGTCTATCTGTCTTTTTGTCTACAGCTATCATTTCTAGTTGGATAGTTTGAGAAACAACTCAAGAAATGATAGCTATCCAACTATACGTGATAGTTGTTTAAACTATCCAATGTCATCAAATCATAGTTTAATTATCTTAGTTTTTCAATGATGAATCCGTCTGTCTGTTAAACAGCCTAAGTTAGATAGACAGCTATCATTTTTAATTTACTTTGCGGCTGCAGAGAAGTCTCACCAAGTCTCATCCACTGCGAGGTTCTGAAAACAGGTCTAAGGTGAAGCCAAAAATCGCATGGAAAATAATGGAAATGTAAGGGTAGAATCAGCAATCTAATAGGAATATAATGGAAATACAATGGAATAGTATATATAATATTGAACCGTTAGTTTCTGAATCGGTTTTGGATGATGGTTTATCGGTTTATCAATCCCAGGTAGGAACAGATTGAAACCGGCATGGATCGTGATATGACTCCGAGGACTCCCCATATGTGAAAATCCCAATTGGCTGGTCTATAAACATGGAAACATGATCCACTTGTAACTGGCAGAGTCTCACAAGGATTATCGTTGTGTCATTGAACAATTCAGTTTGTCCACAGAGAAACTACCCCAAAATCCAATGCTTCCAAACCTGATGTTCCCGATTTTCAAAGGGCGCGTCATATTTTAGGGGTGGATCTCGCATTTTTGGACCCCATCAGATCCATGAAAGAAATCGTCCTGGCATCATGATGCTTGGTTTAAAAGGCCCCACGTTTGCACC
>Ga0126342_10002660_pt1:0-2500 | contig 28307 bp, 26 predicted proteins | sample Cyp1metagenome_FD_92528 | JGI IMG/M metagenome (GOLD analysis project Ga0126342, IMG submission 92528) | Coral microbial communities from Lord Howe Island, Old Settlement Bay, Australia - Cyphastrea 1 metagenome | ecosystem: Host-associated > Invertebrates > Cnidaria > Coral ... | reverse complement strand
TGACACTACACAGATAAACTGCTGATCAGCGAAGGCTGGATGATCATTTCTGAATGCACGGGGGTCAAATATTCTCATTCTTTAGCAGTTGTAGGTTACAAGGTCTACCAGTTAAATCTTCACCTGATTTGATTGGATATCTCCCTGTTATTGAAGATTCTTTGTTTTTTCAATAATACCTCCACACATTGGTTGCTTTTTGAATGCCCAATATCTGAGGGTTGGATGCCCCGATTGTTGCTTTGACTTCCGCTATTGTTTATTTGCCATGTTCCTTTCTGTAAATGCCACATTTCTGTCAGTGATTCCTGCATGTTGTTGCTTCCACGAACGCCATTGTTGAGGAAGTTCCTCATGTGGGTTCGCTCAAACATTCCCCGTTTTCAATAACTTGCCCATTGCCAGTTGGATGTGGGTGACTAGTGGGCTGTAAATGGAAAGCTGAACTTGCCCATGTTTGTCCTTTTTTAACCTCCGTTCTCCTTTGTAAACTCCTTTTTTCCTGGTTCAAGCCACCCAACCCCCAATTCATGGCCGAGTTTCTCCTCTTCATACTGAGGCACCTGCACAAGTTTCACAAGGCCAGTGGGATCAGTCAAAAATGCGTGGTCCGTCAATTTATGGTCATTTATTCAAAATTTATTCATGGAGAACAGGATGTTAGAACATTTTTTTGAACACTAAAAACTCGGGTTCCCATTATTTTTGGACAAAATTATATTAGATACAACTATATATAGTTAATGGGAATTATAATGGTTTATAAACCAACCTATAAATGGGGGGGCCCATCCTGTAGTATCTATGGGATTTAATGGGATTTAACGGGATCACCGATGTTAACTGTTTGGGTTTCTTTCCATATTTCTTCAAGCCGAAAGGCTCAGGCCTAGGCATTGCGCTGTCAGGGTCAAACAACAAGTGGAGACGACTATCCGTTCCCCAAAAAGAAACACCCACCGGTGTTAGCCGCCTAGAAAACTTGGGTATGTATTGGAACTATTCATTTTGTGGTCTGATTCAAGGAAAATTACTGTCATCGGGATTCAACCCTCAAAAAAACCCTCTCAATCACCTTTGGAGGGTGAAATCAAGCCGTTCGCCAAAAGAATCGCGACCAAAGGAATATCTTGAGATATCTTGGGTCTTGGAAGAATTCGTCCTTTCCACTTGTTTCATCGTAGTATTCCGCCCATATCATACTAGTATGGAAATCTTCGTCCTGAAATAGCACCCAGCAACAAAAATTCTGCCCCCTATCTTAGTACACTTATTTTGATGGATCAATATACCCCCAACTTTCCGTTTCTTTTTCTTGCTTAAATCCCATGTTTGTGAAAAATGCAAAAAAAAATCCTCATTTCTGTTGCCTCAATCCGAAAATCCCACTGGCGCCTCAGGCACATGGATGGTCAAACCCATCAGCACGGTCTCAGTGGTGACCTTATTGGCCTTCGGTGCCGTCACGTGATGCCACTGTTGGTTGCTTCCAACGCCCCAGATAATTACAGGGATCAATTTACCCCCCTCGCTGTCATTTACCTATGCGTTCAAACAACCATGACTATGGTTGACTATTATCTGGGGGTTCAGGAAGAAATAACTATAGTTTGATGGGTTTGGAAACCAACTAGTTATGTTGAGCAGTTTGTTTTCGGCCCGATAATAATGAATACATCTACCATAGATAAATCATAGTTAAGTCAGTGAGCTCAACCAACTTAGCTATCCATTGATGTTTAAGAGCCAACAAATGTAGGGAATCTAAGCAGCAAAAATGAGGATATAAGTAATTCATCCAACCGAAATAAGGGTTTTATAGGTGATTTATGATCCGTAAGTTGGTTTGTTTTCATCCCATGATGTCCATAGACCAGGTTGCGAAATCCTGCACCAGGCAGGGTAACTATATATTAGGAGCTATGAAACACTGCAAGTATTGGGATCACAGTTTCATGTTTGTCTTGGCCATGGGGATGGGTTGGTATCTGTGGGACCATATGGGAGGGAATCCATGACCAGCGATTCTGGGGTGAACAGAAGGCTACAAAGGATTTTATCGATAATCATATGTATGTTTATGATTTGATGGAAAAAAAATTGGGCGCAGCACCCAAATACCATTTAAAAAAATAGTTTAATACTCCAATTTCAACAAAACCTCTAGGCTGGTCTTTCATCCACCACCACATGAAAGGCTGTACTGAAAAGGAAAGAAAGGCCAAATGGAACAAAACAATATGCAGTGTTTGCCTGTGTCCAGCAACGGTATAGTCTATGGTTGTATACAATCATGTCATAGCCTCCTGGATCAACAATGACAGTCGCAACTGCTGATGCTATGTCCCTTCTGACAGGGATGGTTGATGAGAATCCTAGTACCATCTCTCGTATGTAGGTATGTAGGTATGTAGGTATGTAGGTATGTAGGTATGTAGGTATGTAGGTATGTAGGTATGTAGGTATGTAGGTATGTAGGTATGTAGGTATGTAGGTATGT
>Ga0126342_10002659_pt1 | contig 28309 bp, 32 predicted proteins | sample Cyp1metagenome_FD_92528 | JGI IMG/M metagenome (GOLD analysis project Ga0126342, IMG submission 92528) | Coral microbial communities from Lord Howe Island, Old Settlement Bay, Australia - Cyphastrea 1 metagenome | ecosystem: Host-associated > Invertebrates > Cnidaria > Coral ... | reverse complement strand
TATGAATTGATATGAATTGATATATGAATTGATATGAATTGATATATGAATTGATATGAATTGATATATGAATTGATATGAATTGATATATGAATTGATATGAATTGATATGAATTGATATATGAATTGATATGAATTGATATATGAATTGATATGAATTGATATGAATTGATATATGAATTGATATATGAATTGATATGAATTGATATATGAATTGATATATGAATTGATATGAATTGATATATGAATTGATATATGAATTGACATGAATTGATATGAATTGATATGAATTGATATATGAATTGATATATGAATTGATATATGAATTGATATGAAGTGATATATGAATTGATATGAATTGATATATGAATTGATGTATGAATTGATATGAATTGATATATGAATTGATATGAATTGATATATGAATTGATGTATGAATTGATATGAATTGATATATGAATTGATATGAATTGATATATGAATTGATATATATATATATATGAATATATTCATGATTTTGCCATCGGGAAATTCTGCCATTGCCACGCCTCCGAGGGTCTGGAGGGTGGCCGAGCCTGAAAAACAAGATCTGCGCTGGGCTCGGCAAACAACGGAAAGCGTTCATATAAACTATCAATTAACCCATAGGATCCATGTATGCTATATATGGTAACATTTACCATCAATATACCCCAACTGTTAGCATATATACCATACATGGATCCTATGGGTAAGGTAGCAACTACCATCCTAATAACACTTTGGCACGCCGCCTGCCAAGAGGATCTGCATAACTTGCGAAAAGTCTGAAAAACCACTCAGTCAAGTGGAAGACCCGCACGAGAAATAAAACACAATCCCCTTGGAAAATGGAAAGTCGTCTGGCCGTTTTGCGCTTTTTGTTTCGGATGAGATGTGCACTTGTTTACTTTATGACACGCCACGCAAGCTGCCTTTTCCCTATGTAGTTCCGCCGGTAAGGACAGGAAAACGCTGGAGATGTTATGGGCCACAAGCGTGCAGGATTGTTTGATGGTGTGTACTGTAGCGCGTCCATGCGCGCAGATGCAACACACCATTGAAATATCTAATATGCACCCATATGAGCACTCACATTCCGCCGACTCACAACCAAAAAACGCCATGCCAACACCAGCAATACATCCACAAGCAAGAGACCGCGCATACACCACCAAAAGTACGGCTTAAATGCCACCACAACACCAATAAAATAACTCGCAAACACTGAGGCACATACATGCCCGCCCAAGGGCCACCAAAACGCACCTGCGCAATCAACACTGACACACCGCGGGGGTTGCACCAAGAAGTCACCGACACTCCACCAAGACGCCACCAAATCACGACTGACTTACCACCAATACGACCCGCCGAACCGAGACACAACACACCCACAACCCACAACCAACACCACGAAACCGGAGACAGACCGCAAGCGCAGTGCCCGGACATGACGGAGACACCATCAAAACACCATGATGACACCCACAGCCCAACATGAGCCCCACATTCTGCAATGCCAACCCAAAAGCGCCCAAGATGGGCCAAAATGAAGCCGAAACAGCCAAACATGAACCCAATTTTTCTGCAAGTCAAAAATTCCGTCATCTAATTTCCATTTCCACACGGTGTTTATTCATAGCAAATTTCCACACTTCAAAAAAATGCCTCTCGCCATGCTTTGTATGAGCGCACAAGTGCAGTCCCATGAAATCGGAATAGACAAAATGATATTGCTCGCATTTAAGTCTTCCTATTCCCCGTTTGCCCAAAAATTAGATCAGATCAGATTGATTGAACTTCGACTAGATTGGATTTAGATTAGATTCGATTAGCTTAGATTAGATTGCATTAGGAAAGATTAGATTAGCCCAGTTGCGCTCGTTAAACTGAATTTAAACATGTGCCCTTCATGTAGGCTCGATTAGATTTAGATTTAGAAGGATTCAGGTTAGGCTAGATTAGACTAGATTAGACTAAGTTTTGCTCTTCCCCATTTGCCTTTTCAGATAAAATTTGGCTTATCTCTACCAAGACAGCTGCATGCAACCCACTTTCAGGTTTTCCCACTTGCCCTTCGAGCAGATTGCACTAGGCTAGACTAGATTAGACCAAGTTCGATTGTGTTTCAAGTGTTTGCCCTTATTAGATTAGATTAGTTGCCCTTGGAGTAGATTGAATTAGAATAGGTCCCCATCTGCCCTTCTTAGACAAGATTAGGCTCGTCTCTACTGAGACAACTGCACTCAAGCCAACGAATTTGGAAACGAAAGTGACTGGTTCTTAGATTAGATTTGATTGGATTAGAGTAGGCCAGTCAGGCTAGACTAGACTAAACCAAATTATATGCCCTTCGGGTAGATTAGATTAGATTACAGTAAGTAGGCAGTCAGGCTAGACAAGAGATTATTGGACTATTAGAGTATTGGATTATCACTACTGATATTTAGATTACCAAATTCTTAACCTAGACTAGATGCATAATTACACAAATTAGATAGATCAGATAAATACATCAAACTAGATAGATCAAGCTACTATTCTCTGCGAGTTTTTATGTTATTCCTGTGTTTTTTGTGGGGCCCGAGCTCGCTGACCTTTTTTTTTGTGGGGCCCGAAAACGTGCCCTTAGATCTTAGCAACGCGCTCCTCTGCTGTAGAGCCATTTGCAACAAAAATTATCTCAATTCTTACGCTATTTGCGCACGAAACCCTGCGGCAAGGGGCCCCCCGAACACATTTTCGGGCCCCACAAAAATGGTCCCCTTGTTCCTGCAGATCTGATTTCCCTTTTCACACGCTCTTTACCCTCCCCACCCCCTCCCCCCCCCCAATAGCTTCGCTTCAACAACTCCCTGCGCTGTTCCAGCACTTTCCGTCATCTATAGGAATTTATACACAAAATCCCACATCTATTGTTGTGTAAATATCATATCTATAGTCTATATATCATATCTATTAATATCTATAAATCCATAGACACATATATACTGATAAATACGCTATTGTATTTGCACATACATTGTGTTGTATATTATCCATGAACATCCATGAACCATACACCGTTTTCAGAAGATATCATCACTTACCACGAGTTGAAAGTCACCTAACGGAATGCACGCTGTAAGGCCGAAAATTGGATTCGTAATCATTCACCATACTTAGTCAATTTCAATGGCTTGTGGGTAGCGGTCTGGACGGCAATGATCCATCCAACTCAACCTCTCAACGCAAAGGGCCTCATCATGTTCTTGAGATGTCCTTTGTAAATGTATGTAAATGTCACATTTTTCAGAGAACCGTGGATTTGTGACAATATGTACCTCAAAGTTGTCTTTTTTGCTGGGAGAATGATGATAAACAATGATAACCCACTGGATTTGGGGGTTCCAAACCCATGGATTTTAGGGAAATTCTCCACTGGGCATCCCCTCGCCTCGTCGGCAGGTATGGACGGTACTGGAACCATAGCCATTTCGCCTTGCTTCTGCAACGCCATTGGCTGAACAAATCATAAAAAATCCATCAGGTTCTTGTTCGCAACTTCTCCACATAGATGGTTTGTAGATGCTTGTCTGGCTATCATAAACAACCAGAATTGACGAACAGGATCTAATAAATCTAATAGGGTATGGCTCAAAATCGCATGTCTGCTGGATAAATTTTGAGCTCCCTAAAATTTACTAAACTATACAACAATACGAAACAATTGCAGGTCCACAAAGGGACAACATTTTGGGTCGCCCTATCTAGATCAGTCTGAGGTCGCAACTGCCGGTGTTCCACCTTCAGCCATGTTTATTGGCACCGGGAACCCCATGGAGCTCATGGTCTCATGGTTTTGAGGGAGACAAGATGGTCAAAATGAATCAAAATGGAGGTTTCCTAAGTCATGGGGCTACCCCCAAATCATCCATTTTTGTTTGGGTTTTTCCATTATAAACCATCATAAACCATCATAAACCATCCATTCTTGGGTACCCCCATTTATGGAAACCTCCAAATGGTTCTTAGTACTTCTTCCTTGCCTGTTTTGCAGCGTTTGTTTCCAGACCCACCTTCTTCTCCATCCCAGGGCATCCGAACTGAAAAGTGTCCACCCGCGATGAAGACTTGGAGGGTGATCTTGACGATGTGCCATCAGTTGCACCGTTGCTAAACAACAACCTCCGGACCCCAGCGTGGCGATGGGGTGAAACCCAAGCTGCTTCATCTGGGCTCCCAAACTCAAATGCAACTCCCTGGGGGATACAAAGTCCTGCTCCCAAACAAAAATACATCGAAAGAATAAACAGAGTGACACAGCAAACTGCCAACAAAACCCTACAGTTTTAAATGCACTAGCCATGGCGGACTTCTGCAGGTCCCATAACGTATTTGTGGTTATACAGTTATACATGGCGTAGGTATGCATCAGCATCCCCATCTTTATTTGGTAGCTCCCCTAATGTTTGGAACCCTTGCGGTCCTAGACATTGGCTTAGCTGTGATGGCCATCGATCATCCCTAGATATTCACGGAGGTTTCCCATCCCAAGTCCCAAGCTGGAAATTAGATGAAGTTTAAATGACACTAAATGACATTAGCATGTTTTGGGGTGTTTCTCCCTGTCACCTATCATTGCTGGATTTTTCCAGTGAACTCCTTGTTCGACCACCATTGAGCGATTTGCCAAGCGACGCTCCAATCATCTTTTGGGCCTGCGCCGTTTGATTAGCAAACTATGGATAACATTGGATAACTCATCTGTAAATGGCGAATCTTCCTGGATTCTCCCCGAGTTTTCCAAATTGTCCCAGAGGTTCTCCTACCAGGACATAGAGGGTGTGAAATCACCTAAGCTGACTATGGCCTAGGGATTGGGGGCTTGTTGGTCTGGGGCTTCTGGAGGCTCCAGAAAAAATGGCGAAGTGGGATCCATTGGGATCCCCCTTTTTTTGGTGAATTTCAGCAAAAATGTCCAAATATCATATGGAAACATATGGACATAATTATATGGATATTGGAGTCACTGAGCCTGACTCTTCACCTCAAAATCATGGAACAAATCTACCCACCATCCTCATTGACAGCGAAGCTTTGCATGCGCCCTTCGAGGTCCTGTGTTCGCATTGCGATCAGATTGCGGATGTTGATCCACAAGAAAGCGGACACATCAGCCGCATCTGGAATCTCGAGAAATCTCTGATCCATGAATCCACCATATTTTATGCTGTTTCCATCTCCCAACCTTAACCATCTTCGGCCGCCATGCGAATTGTCATGCGGAACCTCGTCAGTCCTGAATCGACTTGTTGATTTGTTTCACAGTCTTCTCGAAAAGGGCCTGTCGCAAGCACTAAGATTACCACGGGAATATTTCACGGGTATATATATATATACAGTAGTACATGGATGTGTGTATGTGATATACACAAATACATCTGATATTAGTGCCCCGACGCCAAGACCAATAGATACCCATAGTAAACCATAAAGCGGTGGACTTGAGGTGCCACCAAGGATGAACATGTCGTTTCCCGCAGTGCAGCCCCATTCCCCGCCTCTGAACTCTGTCGTTTCTTTGACTCATCGCCCAAGCCCCGTTTCAAGTCATCAATCTGCTCCTGCGCATCACCCCCATCCCATCCCGTTCATCTTCAGCCCTGGATGTGAACCGCAGGTAGCAGGGGATATCTCGCTAAGGCATGCTAAGGCCGTCCTGGAGGAGGTTGACTCTGCTCCATTTTTGGACGTCAGCCATCCTGGCTTCGTTCATGGCCTGCTTGAGGTTGCACTCATTGGTTTCCTCCTGGCGAAATCGAGATCGTCCCAAGTCCGTACTTATGGATCGAAAATGACACAAAAACCTAAAAGCAGAAGGCAACCACCATCACCGTCAGGGTAGGTTTCAAACACAGGGATCAAGAGAGTTGGTCAAATTATTTCTAATTACTCAATTTTCCCAATGGATTTCCTACAATCCTTATGGGTAACCTCCATAAATTGATCCAAACCAATCACAACGTTTCCGCTGCCTGCGCTTTCAAGGTCTGCCGGACTTCAATGATGAGAGGATCCTCCTTCCATCAGTTCAGGCAGCGATAGGTGTATATAGACACACTACATGATAATCATGGTAAAAGCAATAGCAACAATAGTAATAATAATAACAGTAATGATAGATATAAAAGTAATAATATGTAATAATAGTAATAATAGTAATAATAGTAATACTAGTAATAATAGTAATAATAGTAATAATATGTAATAATAGTAATAATAGTAGTAATAGAAATAATAGTAATAATAGTAATAATAGTAATAATAGCAATAATAGTAATGATAGTAACAATAGTAATGATAGTAATAATAGTAATACTAGTATTAGTAATAATAGTAATAATAGCAATAGTAATAGTGATAATTAGTAGCAGTAACAGTGATAGTAATCACATAAAAACAATATATATCAATATATACATATTCTAAACACATGAGCTGCCAATCATCCAACTCAGCACAGTCCTTCTGAGCTTCCAATTCCTCTTGCAGCCTTCTCGCCTGGCCGTCACATCCAAGCACAGCTTGCGGCAAATTCCTCGAGTTCCACACTGTTCATCCATTTTGAACAGGGAACATATATGAATATGAGCATGAGGCAATAAAAACCACCAAACAAACAAAAGGCACTCTAAACACCAAAGATCTTCCGATCTTCCGCAAAATGAGGTTCCCAATAGAAATCCTATCAGCAGAACCTCCTCAGCGGCCAGTCTTGCATCGTGTTCCGCTTGGATCTGAGCTTCAACGTCCTCTTGACCTGCTGGGAAAATGCTGGGAAAATTGCTGATTTTTTTGTGTGACCCGGCAATGGGAAATCCACGGAAATACGGTTTTTGTTCAACCATTTTTAGAAGAAACTCATATGCAAATGATGTTGCATGATTTTGCACATGGAAGATTGTCGATTGCGAGAATAGATCAGAGCAAACTGGATGGGATACGACACAAGGAATCCGCTTGTTCACTGGCAGGTAGGAAAGGTCTGAAGGTGGATGCCGGTAAATTCCCGCGAAAATGGGCCGCGTTGCACTGAGATCTCCCAACTCTTCCGCAAGAACTCGATGAACTCCTGGGAAGGATTTATGGTGTCCATTCCCCAATCAGCCCAGCTACGGCAAAGCCTGAAGCAACTATGCCAACGTTTCAAGGGTAGCAATAGCCTTCCAAAAAGCGCTAGCTCTCACCGCAACCCCGGCTGTCCCCGCGGGTAATGAAGGCTTCGTCCCCCTCTCCACCTGAAAATCCCAGCGCCGGGTGAACGAATTTTCAAGGTCCACCAAAAATCAACAACGAGTCGCCTTCCTAGGGCTGTGGTGATATCAACCTCTGCTATGTTTGAAGTCCACCTCTGATCCAAGACTCCAGCAGCAAATCAACCATTGGTGATCTTGTTAAATCCCATGAAGAACTTCACCGCCTCGGAGCTCTTCGATATAGGATTCCAGGGCCAGCAAGCGCTTGCCAATGCGTTGATAGGCCGAGTCCATCTTTTTGGTGCTGATCAAGGATTTCCTGAGGGGTGATGATTTTGTGGCAGTACTTGGTTCTATATTGGGTTTATATAAGTGGGATTATTTAATATAATTTATACATATATACATGAATCATACATGTATAGTACAGTATGTACAAAGGATTATATAGTTTGTTTTGACATTCCAAGAAAGATGGGATATATATATATAACTCATTACATAAAAAATTACGTGGTATTTGGATGTGTTCTTTGTGGGATTTTCGTGGGATGACGGGGGGTTAGATCTCATGGGATGATCAAAAGGATCGAGATTCTTTGGGGATTTTCGAATCACCATCCGGAGTGGTCCACAAATCGCATATTGTTTTTTAATGGAGATTTGTTTTAAAAAACATATTAATCACATCCACAAATCTCCATTAAAAAAAAAAAAACTTGTTTTTCGAATATCTCCCTAAATCGCAATTTCGGAATAGCAACATTTGGAGACAAACACATCTGACTCATCAACCTTACCCAAGCTTGGGGGAGATAGGGATGATGAAATGGGGATGAATGATGTTGTACATGTGGTTGTATAGCTGTACATTTGCACATGTTTGATATTTGCTGGAGATGGATCAGGCCATTTGGATCCATTTGGGCGCTCCCGATATATCTCAAAGTTGCGATAGTTGAACATTAAAGTCCTCATTCTGGTAGGCTAAAGCTTAATTTTCTTCGCCAAATCGATAGTTGTCAAGCTACTAAGGATGCCTTTAGCAAAAAATGCCCGAGGCTTAAAAACCACTAACAACACTTGCGTAAAAAAGGCCACCAAACTCCGATGCGTATAGGTACTTCAAGATGTGACCATTCCATCTGTGCCCGAAAACAATGCCCCGCATTGCTGCCGTTCGCCTAGGGGTTGGCTCACTGCCCCATGGTCATCCAGCCATGTAGTGGATTCTGAACACATTGGATCACATTGGGTACATTTAGGTCATTTTAGGTCCATATGATGAGGGCGAACTGACCCACACCCAATCTCTGAGGTGTCGGAGTTTCGTTCCATAAAAGCAATGGATTCATGGATTGGTCTCCGGTAGAATCTATAGTAGCGCCAAAAACCCATAGATCAGGATTTTGGTTTCCGATAGAATTCACCATGTTTTCTATCTTTTTTATTCTTTTTTGGGGGGTTGCTATACCAGGAAAGCCTGGAAAGCTGTCCAACTCAACCGATGCCAAGCGGCAGGATGTCGTCCAGGTTGTCCCCATCAAAGGGGTCTCCACTGCTTCCTCCCAGCATTGAAGTCAGATGGCCCAAACATTGGTGGTTTCAAACTGGGTTTCTTTGGGAAAATCTGCCGGAAACCCATGGTTTTTTTACGAAATAAGAGGCGGTTCCGAACGCCCATCTTCCGGTCCAATTCCACGGACCATTCAGCGATTCCTGGAGAAACACCCGGGACCCGCCTGACATCCGTCTACCTGTCCTGGCGCAATTCCAATGGGGAACATGCTGATCGAACATTGGATTTGGGGCTACAATCGGGATTGATGTCTTCCAGCCAAACTCATTAAGATATCAAGGCAGCGGCAATGTTGGCAATGTCCAATCCTTCAATTCGCCTTTAAGTTGTGTGGTCAACCGAACGTTGATGCTTTGTGGCCACAGCATCCAGGATGTGATATCCAAGACCTTTACCTTCCACAGTTGTTTGGCAAAGAAGCTAGCTAGGCCGTGGTACCTTTTTCTGACCAATGGCACAGGGAGGACCTGATGGATCTAGAGGCATGAAAATCCATGACAATCCCAGGTGCAAACCGTTGGCCGAAAAAAAACACCTTCCTGGAACCTTGAAAAAACCCTGGCAAAGATGTCACACATAAGCCACCGACAACAGCATGGTACATTACCTGCAATCTCCTGCAGCTAAGGAATCCTTGCGGAATGGACCTAAGGAATCCTCAGGCTGTCTATCTTCGGTCAGGAAAGTAGTGGTCCCCAATGTGTCCATTTTTTTCCAGCTCAAATATACCCTATGTGGATCATTTCTATAGCCATAGATCCAATCGTTAGCCTGGTTATGTACCAACATCCAACTTGCCTACCATTTCTGGCCTATATCCCCATTTTTGATGGTTAAGACACCCAGTTTTGTTTCTTAGATCACAACTGTCGGTTGTTACAATAAAATCCAATGTCATCTGTTTGATGGTTAATCACCCATATTTGATGGTAAAAGATTGTAATTTTCTTAAATTCCCTGCAACACATCTGCAGATCCAGTCTCAAGCATGTCTACCCTTGACAGCAGCTTTCCAACTCCTGACGTTGGTGTCCAATTTCACAGCGTTGCCATCTTTTCTTCGGAGATGCGGCAACTGCCCGGCCACTGTGATGGCCTGCCATGGCCGGGAAGGATTGATCTTTGGCCCAACAGCTTATTGGTCTTTTTTAATGGGAAACACACACATAGTTTTTGGGAAATCCACAGTTTAAGACAGCCCAAAAGTATTTTGCTGGCTTGGTCATCGATTTGGCTCATCATTGTGCAAAAACATCCATTGAAATTGCAGGTTTCTGAGGAAACCCCATTTCTGGACGGGTCAAAAAAGTTTCACATCAAAAAAACACGCTCGCTGGTTGGCGGTGATGTAACCCCTGAAAAAACAAATGGATCCAAATAGCAACTTTTGTATACTTTTGTAAGATGGTTAACCAGATTGACCATGAAGTTTGGTAATTTTTGTGGTACATCATTTTCAGCATGCTGGGGCCACTGAGACTCCTACTGCAGCTAGGAGTGGCACTGCCATCCCACCAATGAGTTTCAACAATCCCTTCATGGGATGAATTCCCTCATGAAACGGCGCCTTGCCAGCTGCCGCCGTCTTACTTGTAGCTTCTAGGCGTGAAGCATTGCGGTGCGATGCAGGAGGCACATAGCTACGGAAAACAACACCTGGGAATCTTCATCATTATCGTAATCAATTCAATCAAACTAAATAATGAACATAATGGATCGAAATAGCTGGAACTGGGGGGAACCAAAAAGAAATCATTCAACAACTGCTTGCATGTTTGTAAGCCCAACTGCTCAATCTTCTGCCATCTTCTAGCCGACAATTCCAGTAGTTTCAGGATTCTTCAGGGCTACCCTCAAAGTCTTCAACTGGCGGTATCCTTCGCTGGGCAAGCCATCGATCATCTTACATCTTCGGCATATGGAAACAGTGCTCATCTTGGTGTCCAAACTGCCTTTGGAACCCCAAATGAATAGCGCTGAAACTCCTGGCTTTTTCGGTGGGTTCTATCTCCTGAATCGGACAGTTCTTTGCGATCATCAGCCCATCTTCAGTTCTTATGTCAACGAAACTATAATTAAAACTCATTAAAATTCATTAAAACCACCCATCAGTCAGTCCTTTTTTGATGTTTTTTTTCCGATTGGATCTCTCCATGTTCGAATCACATTTCCTGGCCCTGTGCCGCCGAATAGCTCTTGCTGAATGCCGGTGTCGACTCGGTTCCCTTCTCACCTGGACCTGGTGGACTGGGGGAAGCCACCGCGTAGTGGAGATGTCATGGGATATCTATAACTATACCATATTTATCCCATGGTGATATAATAAATCCTTATAATCATTAGAATGATAGTGTGATAGTATGTGATGGTCTAATTATATCCCCATCATATATCATCATATACATATACTTATATGATCTTATATGATGTTATATGATTTTATATGGATGGTGACATGATGAGGATCGCTAAACCAACTTGCCAGACACAAAAGGGGCCCTCACCTTCCACTGCATCCACCGATGTCCGTGGAGCGAAAGGTTCCAAATGCAATGAGTCAACATCCAATTCCTCCGTCATGGCCTCACATGGAAAAAGAATGAAAAAGAGGGATAAACACATCTCTGGGCAAATGATCGCAAGTTCAAAACTGATCAACACCAGGAACTAGAGAGTGAAATGGCAATCAAAAAGACTGCTAGAAGGTTACCCTGCGCCAATCTGAGACGACTTTCCGACTGAAACATGGGATTCCACGTTGCCAAGTTTGCTTACAGAAGGTACTACCCCAGTTTCAAAAGGCCCTTGCTACGAACTGCTTGCGTGTACTTGCAAAAGAGGATGATCATAGGTGGACCCTTATGGTGGCCATGAATAAAACTCGAGAAAGAAAAACAATGGAAAACACAATCCTCACAGAACAAGGAACACGGTATCCTACTATCTACTTGGGACAATATGCTAAGTTGACATGACATGCAGCATTCGCAAAAAATGTGCAGGTTCCCAAATCCCACAATCCAAAGAAAAGTCAATTAGTATGTTGGATGTGGCTCAGACAGGGCGCCGATGGAGCCAAAACACACACACACAGAGCGGTATACTAGTTTTTTCCATGCAATCATTGAATTTCTGATACAATATGGTTCCACTTGTTCATAACCTATTTGTTGATTGCGTTCTTCCTCGGCACCTCAAGCCGGATCACGTCATTGGGTTCCACCCCATGCGAACTACTGCCCTGACCACCTGGCTCTGAGCAATAATGTTGCGGTTTGATGCAATGGAGACGGGTCATTTGACCCATGCAGTGGTTGGTTGAACCTCTACACCTTTGGTTGCTGGATATCCGAGACTCCCCCTCATTCTTGGCCCTGGTTGCGATATCATTATATTATATATATATACACTATACATATCTATAATATATATATATATATATATATATATACATATCGATAAATACATGACATGTATCCACATCAACGATGCTGTTTGGGTGATACCCCCGCTCTCAATGGTACCTTGGATCAAACCATCTCCATACAGGCAGTGTACGCGGCAATGCTGGATGATCTCCAGCTTGTTGAAGGGTTAAAAGGTTAAACCCTCATTTTTTCTGGTAAAAAACACCGTTTTGTTGGTGAAATACATATGTGTGACTCTTAAATCATAATTTTTGACGGTTAGATCCCCATTTGTGATTAAGAAATAACCATTTCTGGATGGTTTTGCTGGTTAAATCCCCATATCTCCGACAGTGATCTGGATGGCTATTGCGATGAGCTCACTCAGCTCGCTAGTTTCCACGAAGCCTGTGAGGACCAGAAGCACATAAGCCACCTAGCGTGGTTGAGCCACCCCTCTGAAAAAAAAAAAATATAATTATATATATATAACTGTCTTTGACGATCATTATAATATTGCTATGGTTGAACGGTGAGAAATATTGAACACCGCCAACAATAGATAATATGATGTTATCATTTATAATGTGATACACCCAATGATAGCTTTGGTTTCTACCGCATATTTCTGGTGATTCTTGGGATGGTTTACTATTGGGTTTGCCATACTACTGATAAAACATAACAACATATAACAATCATGATTAGTAACGACATGGTCAACAAACCTAGTAATAGTTATAGCAAGTGATAGCATGTAACAGATATAAACAAAAATAATGATTCTCATCACCACCTCCTCACTCGTCCATTTGAGGCCAAAACCTAAGTTTACCTGGATGGAACATCAGCAATTCTTGAACTGTTTAGATAACACATGATAACACGATACACAAAAAACCGGCTTCACAGAAATCTACACTTTACCGTTTAACCTCAGTAACAATGTTTAAGAACCAGCTAATCACAATGGATTCACCTGAATTCACCATGGATTCGCCTTTAAAAATCGGTCACGTCCAAGGAGGTTGTCCCTGCCTTGGTGCTGTTGGACATTTTTCGTCCAATGTTGCCCAAGGCTCCGGGCATGTCATCCAACGTCATCTGCAACGCTGAAACGGAAAGGTGCATGAACTTAAACAACCCAACCATCTCTGTGCAAAACAAGGGCTTCAACAAATGTGTACATATATATATATATATTATATTATATATATATATATATTATATATATATTATATATATATTATATATATATTATATATATTATATATATATATTATACGTATTATATATATAAACACCTAAAATAGCATTTTTGGGATGATACTTGATGATGCTTGTTCAGCAAAAATCATCCCAAAAATCATCCCAAGCATCCGGATGCCATTGTTGAACATCACAAAAGCCAAGAATTTCATCACATGAACGAGACATCCACAGTAAAATTCGGTGCCGTTGATTGGCTTTGGTTTGCCGCACTTACCCACCATGGCATGATTTTTTGACCCCGCTGGACCTCTTCCAGAATACGAGCTTGTTCCTGCCAAGGGGGACGTAGCTGGTTCCAAGCACGCAGCTGGTTCCAGCTTCTGGTTGGGATCAGAGTTTCGGCCATCAGGGAAATGGTATGGTTCCTCAGGATATAACTATGACTATAACTGCATATTGGGTTACTGGACAATGTCTACAAGAAACACCTCTAGGCTTTGAAACGGACACAACTCAGCATTGGGGGTAAGACCTACATGTTAACGGGATTCGTGACTTGTAGAAATCCGCATGACTGTAAACAATATCCGATTGGTGCAAGGGCAGTTCATCATGGCCACTTTAGCAGTGGTGGAAGTAAACATCAGTATCATAAGACCCAAACTATGGCAACACGACATTGCGTACAGCAACACCAGAAAACATTCACCAGCCAGTCCCCCACGGTATGCAGCAACAGAATTAGTATAATGTACCCTCTTTAGAAATGGCCAATGTGTAGATGAATTATCATGATTTAAATTGATTTACCTATTGAAAATGGTGACTTTCCATAGCTACATTGAATCACCAGAGTCTCCAAAGGGCAATAAAGGTGACCCATCCACATAGACCTATATAATTTCCAAGGCCGACCATCAAAATTGGGTGCCAACCATGGAATGGTTGGCTCAAAACGGGGATAGTTTGGATGGTTTACAGTTAAAAGTTAAATACGCAAAACATATCAAACAAGGGGATAGGATGGATGGTTAAAATACCCAACACATTTATCAAACAAGAAGATAGTTTGGATGTTTATCTTTTTTCCAAAGCTGCTCCAGCCACCCCAGGGGCATCTCCGCTTCGAGCTCCTCCTGCAGAATCTGCTCGTAGAGCTCTACTTGTAATCGGCTTGGGCGGCGAGGCGACATCAGGTTCCTTGCCGTTTTCCGCGAAAGGGTTGGGTAGAAATTGGTCCTCTCTGGTAACGTGGCTGGCTGGAAAATACATGAAAATACAGCATTCCGATGACTTCCCAGAAACCTCCATCGATAGATTTGGCAGCCACGATTCTCGGAGGGTAAATGTCAATGGCCCATGGAAGATTCACCATCATACTGACATAGATCGCTAATTTATTATATAATTCATGTTGAATGTCCATGTGAAGTATTGAATAGTATTGACATCATCATTATCATCATCAGCTAATGGATCAATTGGTAAATGTTCCATTGACCATAGTCCGATTCATCGGTCACCAATCCAAGGCTCACATCCATCACCCCTCGGTCTTCTGTGAAAACCCATAGCATCATGCTGAACGCGAAAGGCTTCCTAAGTTTTCCACTGAGTAGTTTTCAGAATGTTGCAGAAATACTTCTGTGAGAAATCTTGCTGAATCCTCTAGTGGACGATCCTTCCGTGTTGCCTTTCAAGATTTTCAAGATTTTCAAGATTCGGACCCCCTCACCAGAAACTCAGATAATTAAGAGGCTCAAATGGGTGGTTTCCTCACCCAGAAATGCCAAATTTGCAGTGTTCATTGCTACCTCAGTTTGCGCAATCGCCAAATCTAAGGGGCTTAGATGGTCAACCTCCAAACAATGGATAGCTCTGGAATGTTCTACATCCTGACAATGCCGAACCATTTTATGTGGGTCCAAACACGTACCCCAATTGTGGGGATCCAATGCCATAAACCATCCATAAACCATCCCAACATCCCAACATAAACGGGTCAAAACATCATCCAATTAAAATGGTAGCTTCATGGCTGAACGGCTGAACCCCACGTTAGGAACTTCTATGGCTTATATGTTATATCCCCATGATGTTTCCATGAATATTCCATTCAATCCCATTGTTAATCGTTTAAATCACCATAATCACCATTCAATCCCCATTGTTAATCGATGTTAATCGTTTAAATCACCATAATCACCGTTTGTAATGGTCTAAATCTTCAATCACCATTCAGTCACCCCAGGTCCAGATCCCAAGTTGTGTCGGCCTAAACACCGACTCAGCCGTCGCGTCCGGGAGTGGCCCCTGGCCTTGCACAACCTGCGCATGAAGTATCCCAAGAAATCCCAAGATATCCCAAGAAATCCGGAATTGTGAAAACCTGCCAGGCCTACCATATCCATACATGGTGTGCAAAATGGATCAAAATAGGAAGTTCCCTCTCGTGCTACAGTTTCTAGGAGGGTATCGGTAGTCCATGTGGGCGTTTGTCAAAACTTGAGGACCCCGACACCAAGGTTGAGGAAACCACCGAAATGTAGACATGTCATGACATGTCCCCTTTCGACCATGTCCACTTTTGGGCACCACAAAGGTTGGGTTTGGGTTGGATATAAATGCCATTAAACCCAACTGTCGCTTCAATCCCCATATTTTCCAGCTACCTGCGCAATGGTCTCATTGTCGATAGCCTCGTAGCAAGCCAATACCTCACTGGAGGTTGCCAGCTACACACCATGATGTGATATGACTGTGCCATCATTTCCAGAAAAATAGGCTTCAAGAAAAAGATCCATGCAGGGAAGATATGGATGAATGGGATGTTTTGGCGTGTCCACTTATTAAAATCCATTGATACAGTACTGGGAGTGCTAGATGATGAAACATTCGATGGTGCATCTGATTACACCTTCGGGATCCTTTGGGATATTCTCAGGGTCCAGCACTCATGGAGAAGAATTGATTCATGGCCTGTTCCTCCGAAAGTTCGGGCATCCTGAGTGCGTTCTGTTTGGAGGAACCAACAGAGAGGAGTCCTGATCGTTTGGGAGGTACAGAAGATCGTTTGAAGGTATCTGGGTCCTCCTAGGTCCTACTACTCGTAGTTTATGGGAATACCCCACGGCATCAAATAAGGACAGGCCAATTACTTTGTCATGTCTTGTCCAGCTGTCCTGTTCCATCAACAGACCGTGAGGTCAAAACTCAGAATCTTCATCGATCTTCATCAATTTTTCATCAACCTTCATCGATCTTCATCAATCTTCATCAATCTTCATCAATCTTCATCGATCTTCATCAACCTTCATGGCCAAATTACCAGCCGTAGCACTTCAGCATCACCAGCAACGTTAGAAGATTCTGACTTGGCCAATGCCACCAGGTGACCCTGGAACGCTTTGAGCCATCAACGTTGCGACCGTGCCATCGACCTTCGAATTGATGAATAGAGGGGATGATGATGAGGATAGTGGTGATTATGATTCACTGATGAATAATGAATGATGACAAATGATGGATATGGATGAGAATGAGGGTGAGTATGCGGATAATGATGATGTTGTTGATGGTGATGATGATGGTGATGGTGATGGTGATGATGAGGATGTTGTTGATGATGTTGATGATGTTGATGATGATGATGATGATGGTGGTGGTGGTGGTGGTGATGGTGATGGTGATGGTGATGGTGATGGTGATGGTGATGGTGAGGATGATGTTGATGTTGATGATGATGTTGATGATGTTGATGATGTTGACAGCGTTGACAACGTTGACAACGTTGACAACGTTGATGATGTTGATGATGTTGATGATGTTGATGTTGTTAATGGTGATGATGATGATGATGATGATGATGATGGTGGTGGTGGTGGTGGTGGTGGTGATGGTGAGGATGAGGATGATGTTGTTGATGATGATGATGAGGAGGATGGTGCTAGTGCTGATGGCCATGGTGATGGTGAGCAGGACGGTGACCATGACGGGGGCTGATGATCATGTGCGTGTGAGTAGGAAGAGGTATGATGAGCAATGTATGGCTCTGTTGTATTGTGTAATTACTTACAGATTGTTTTCAATTATGACAACTTGCAAATCAAGGAAAGTCCCAACTTCAATTGACAATGAAACATGTGGCAAAAGTGACATTAGATTGTTGATAAGCTGTTAAGTGGTGATGAACCAGTCCGATTCAATCAGTCCCAGAAAAGAACCAACCACCCTCTTCCGCAAGTTCCAAAGATCTAAGGTCTTGAATACCACTTGCATGTCTGTCCATGGACGTTCTTTTCGTCAATTCAATTCCAACCGGAAACAGTGCTAGTTCCAAGGAATGTCGGCACGCCACCCAAGCAGTACCAAACGTTTGAAAGAGTGTAAGTAGAGATTCTCTGCAGTGATACCAGGATACATATCGCTGGCAACATAGGCTCAAAACATTACAAAACCAACACAAACATTCAAAAACACTATGTGCTCGGGTCTGCTCTTCAAGCTGCTCAAGTTTTTCCAACCTCATCTGGCCGTTCTTGGACAAAGGCCCGAGTGGCGCGAACACACCTTGGCGATGTAAACATTTGAGTGGCCATTCAACCCTGTGATCCTGACATCCAAACCATCCCAAACCTTTTGCAATTCGAAGATGTGATTCATCCCTCTGGCTCAAAATAAGTTGGATGATCCGCTAGGAATTTACATAACGATGGTGATCATTCTCTTGCCATATGCTACTGTTTCAATGTGTATATGGCTCAACTTTGGGACGGAGTAGCGATTTACCCCCCAAACTAGATCATTTTTGTGAAGCCATTCATTTGGGGAGCCATACCAGTTTACCCCAAAATGGATATTTTGAGCACGCCCCCAAAAGATATAAGCACAATTCATTCAACTAACCACTGTTTTGATATGTCTTCATGGGATTTCATCAGTCTTTCTTTGGGGTTGGGTCCTGGGGGGACTGGTGAGACCCTGAGTCCTGGGTCCGCTGCGCAGTCATCCTTTGCTGCCGGGCCAGCCAGGAGAGGTCCTTGTCTACCTGGGATCGGAGTCTCGTACTTTCCAGATTCACTGATGACAATCAACTGTATCACTGGTTTGGGGAACCATTAACAGTACGTATGCATGCATAGATAGATAGATAGATAGACAGACAGACAGACAGACAGACAGACAGATAGATAGATAGACATATAGACAGACTGATAGATAGATAAGATAGATAAGATAGATAAGATAGATAAGATAGATAAGATGGATAAGATGGATAAGGTAGATAAGATAGATAAGATAGATAAGATAGCTAAGATAGCTAGCTAGCTAGCTAGCTAGATAGATAGACAGACAGACAGACAGACAGATAGATTGATTGATTGACAGATAGATAGATAGTTAGATAGATAGATAGATAGACAGATAGATAGTTAGATAGATATTGGATATTAGATATTAGACATTGGATATTAGATAATTGTTAGATATTGGATATTAGATATTAGATATTAGATATACATAATATATATATAATTATATATATATGTACTGTGTGTGTGTTTGTGCATATAGAATTAATTATATATGTAGACATACAATACTATACAATACTATAGATACGGGGTATTACAGTGCCATACAAATACATAGGTATGTATGCATTGAATATCATTGAATACTGCATACAGTAATGCCGAGTGATAAGTCGCAGTGATTGCTGCTGAGTGCCGATGATAAATGACGGTGATATTGGGCTTGCAATTATCAATACAAGCCAAGCTCGGTCAAGCATATGAGTCCATATGAGTCAAGAACGCACCGTTTTCTGGTGTGTTTACACCGAAAAATGATGAAAAATGGGCCGATCTGTCACCCCAAGCCTTGCTCATGTCTCCAGCTGCAGCTACCTGGCTGCCGGCAGCGTGAGAGCACCATGACCAGCTGCCATCTGCATTTCAGGTCTGAGAAGTTCAAGTCCCAGCAACGGGGGTTTCCAGAAATGAGGGATCTCCAATAGCTACATAGATGGTTTATAATGATATATAATAATAATAATAATAATGGAACATGCTATTAAAATTGGCGATTTAGGGGTACCTCCATTTTAGGAAACTTTCATATACCAGTGGTCTCTGGACATAAGTAGAGATTTGGAACAGGGCAAGACTCTGCAAAGTCGCGAAAGCACTTTCGCCGCATCATGCTGGGTATCCCGCTTGATGAACTTAGATCAAGTGCAGAGACTGACGCGGCTACATGTATCTATGGTACAAGCAAACGTGTCTCAAAACATGTGACTAACAACCTTACTTCTACTGAACTGTTCGAATACAGCCACCATTACACCATTGTATTGCAGGACAAACTTCAAACTTTCAGTCGGAGGTCCCTTCGATTTTTGAGACACGCGGTGTGGCAAATGTGACCTTTGCAACATTTACAACATTTGTCATGCGGGATTCATCATGCCTTCACAAGCCGGGCCTGGATCTGGGTCGCTGTCGCACCATGTCACCTTTCAGACATCGAAGCTGTAGCACCCACTGTCCACACTGAGCCTCCAAGGTCATCTTGTCCCAAAATCTCGCCAGCTGTGCTCCAGGTGTCGACCGTTTTGGTCCCTATCAGCTTCATCACTTCGTCTTAGGTTCATCTTAGGTGGTGCCCTGGTACTTCTCTTGTCTCAAAGCCTGCAAGCCACCCATGACTTCGCGCTTCTCCGCTGGCATGGTGGCATGGAGACTAGTCCCAGGTCCACCCACAGCGGGGCCAGGGATCATCAAATCGGAGCCGTGCAGCAACAAATCCTCCGCCGTCTTGGGTTTTTTTCGTTGATTCCGCAGCTCCCTCAAGGCACCTGGGTGAAGTGTCCAAACATTTGGGGCCAGTTGAGGTAAGACATGGTAAAACCATGGGATGCCAGTACCCCATCTGTGTCGAATTTGTTGAACATTGGCTTGTTGCTTGCAATTTTGCATTCCCCATTCTTTGACCCCCCAAAAAAATACCGCAAACCCTTGCATTATTCATCTGGGTAAATGATAATAATTCACTAACCTGAATTAAGGCCATTTGGGGATGATTTCCCTTACTATGATTTCCAGTGAGGTCGTAGTGAGGTCGTTATAAGTTACCCAGACCCATGCCCCCAGCCTGGCGCCGACAGGTCGCTGGTCCCGCTGCTGCCACTCTCTGGTCTGTGGCCGCTGGGCGGTTCGAGGTGACCCAGCATGGACCCAGCTGCGCGCAGGGTCGGGGATCCGAACTTGGCGCGTTCCTGCAATGGGTGGGGATATGAAGATGGCAGCACCTGTTGGGTACCAGTTGGGTACCTATACCAGATCAACATGATGGAAGCTGCAAAATATTATATATCTATACATGAAGTTGATTGAAATTTACCAAATCTTTAGCCAACAGATTTCCAGAAACTTCTGGATGATAAATCATAGAGTATGATAGAATAATGTTTTGAAACCGAGCGGGCTGAAAATGTGGCTGTGGGTCAATCTGAAGATTCAAGTGACCAATAGATTGGCCAATCAAGTTTTACACCAATTCATAGTAAACCATGGTAAACCCAATGATGAACCATCCCCAAGTGTAGCAGAAATCAATGGTATAAGCACCAGCAATTGGGTGGTACTATCGGCATCATTTCTGGAGATCGGAGTCCCATGAATCGATTTATGGGCACCACAGCACTGAGCAACAAGGTTTCTGGTCTATCGGTTGGAAGTTCTTAAGGACAATTCATGATAATTCCATTGATATCCATTGATGAGGTATGATAAGGTCGGATGGATTTTCACCATGTATAGTCGGAACACATCCCGTGCAACTTCTCGCCTTATCACACCTGGGTCTGGGTTTGATGCAAATTGGTCAGAATTGACTCTATAGGCCAACGCACCTATCCGTCCAGAATTTGCTTGCTGGTTTCAACACCCTGAAAAGTCATCACAGAAAAACTGATGAATATCCAGAATCACCAACCATCCACTGGTCCACAGCCCCATCTAGGCCCCCTGCAGGCCCCTCCTTCACATTCATCGAGACTTGAGGGGAGCGACCCCGGGAGCTTCCAGCTTCCTGTCCCTTCAGTCGTGCCAGGAATGCATCGAAATCCTCTGGGGTGGCAGCTGCCAAAGCTGCAAAGTCATCTTTTACAATGGGTCGCTGGAGAGTTCCCAGCTGCCCAAGGCAACCATTGGTGCCATTCGTGCCATTGGTGGCAGAGCCACTGGTGGCCTGAAGCTGCTGTAGATCTTGCAATAGATCGAGACTATCCTGCACCCTGTCACTCCGACCTGACTGATCAGCACCTTGAAAGGAGCTTAGCTCTGTTTGATCCAGGCGCTCCAATTTCTGGAGGCTGGGGTAACCTCCTTCACTTCCCTCACCAATGTGATGGCTCGCATCCTGCCGTCGCAAGGGTTTCTCCTGTGCCTCTTGTTCTGCGGCTGCCCCGAAGTGTCGGAGGACATTGCCCCAGCCCTGCTGCGATTGCAACAGATCCTCCAGGGGAATTTCAGCAGCAGCCATGTCGACCCTTCGGGTCACCGAATCGCCAGCCCCAAAATCGCCATCCAAGCCCAGCCCTGACGTTCTGGCGCTCAGGAACGCGGAACTTGTCAAGGAATGGCCGCCATCCTCATGCCGGGCCTCACGAATCGCATTCACGGCACCCTCCAGGATGCGCAAGGGATCTGTGGTGTCATCCTCGTTTTTCACCTGAAGGGATTCCAAGAGTTTGGAAGTGCTGCCCAAACTGGAGCTCTCAATCTCATGCTTGATGGTCTTCTGACTCTTCTCCTGTTCCACCATGCCCGTTTTCATGGAAGGCAATGCCTGCCCACTCATCTCCGCCGCATCTTTCCAAGTGGCCCCCATGGTACAGCCTTGCGGGTCAGCTTGGAGGAACTTGGATTCACCCACCAGAGTTCCTTCCATCTTGGTGGAACCAAAGGGATCACCTGCCTTCCCCAGTTGACTGTAACTTGTGATCACCTTGGATGAGCTGCCGATGACCTCCCTGGCGCTGTCTTTGGTTTGATCCAGCCGAGCTTCAACCTGACCTGGCCGTGCCGATAGCAACAAATGAGTGGTGAAGGGTGGCGTGGGAACACCTCAAGGCCAGGCTTCCTGACGTCTTCAATAAAAACTGGGAGTGAAAGAAAAGCAGAACCTCCTGTAACACCTGTATGTTTTCCCATGTTTCAAGCACTGACCATCCATCATCCACCACCATTCACCATCCACCAACAGACCCATGAAAAATCCCCGCCTGTGTTTTCCAATGGTTTTCCCCAACTGTCCTCAAAGAGTGAGGCGCCAATGCTGGCGGGATTTGGTGCCTCGATGCTGGAGATGATTCTGGGTTCCTTGGGATCCCTCAAATCCTGGCTCTGCTCGTTCTCCGCTTGGAGCCATGGCACAGGGGCCACAGGCCATGCGGAAGGGTCATTTGACTCCATACGCATTTTCCGGAAGTCGTCATCCGAGGGGTAGCCACTTTCCGCTTCGACCCTGGGGTTTCTTGATGTTTGGTTTTGCTGGTTTCAACCAAAAATCCGAACTAGGGAATGATTCGAGATGATCTGAATCCTTGGGACATCACAATAAAAATGACAAAACTCCCAACATCAACATCGTCAACCAGCTTTGGACCAGCACCTCTCAGTTCGCAGTTGCTGTGGCTCCTTGGGTGTCTCGTATTTGGAATAGAAATCTCCCAGATATGCTGGCGCTGCTGCACCCTCCACGGCTCCGCTGGTCACCAGCGCTCCACTGCCGTCTGGCCGTGGGGTGGAGCTCACCGAGGGTAGCATGCTGTCCATGGGGGCCAGCTGGGTCCCACCTTGCAGCAACATCCTGGGCATCAAGTCTTTGCAAGAAAAATGGCAGGGGTTTTGTGAGATAATTGTTTGATATTCATGGTGATGTTGATGTTGATGATGGTGATGATGGTGATGGTGATGATGGTGATGATGATGATGATGATGATGAGGATGAGGATGAGGATGAGGATGAGGACGAGGAGGACGAGGAGGAGGAGGACGAGGAGGAGGAGGACGAGGAGGACGAGGAGGACGACGACAACGACCATGGATGATGGATGATTGTTGATTGATGTAAGAAAACACTTAGAGGAACCTATGGTTTTGAATCCCAAATTTAGTGGTTTCCCAGTTTCCCTTGGATTTTCCCTTAAATCATCTTAAATCAACTCTGGGATCAGTACAAAAGTACGAAAACCACTGAAGAAACCCTTTGCTCCCTTAAGTCTCCAGAAAATTAACCGCGGAACCCTCGAGATTTCCTGGTTTTTGATGATCTCTATTGAAGTTTGAGACAACCTTCAGCACCTGTAGCACAACCTTCAGCACAATGGCAGCCAACCATTTCAGGGATGGAACAACAGCTGAGGTTTTTTCAGATGCCATGAGACATTCGGCTGTCACCCCCAGTTTTACTGCTTAGTCCCACTAGATGATGCCCCGGGAATACTTCCGAGCCCGCATAATCTCACTAAGACGTCACTAAGATGTGATAAGTGGCTGTCTCTGGAGCTTTCTCTGCAACTTCTTCACATCCTTCTCCTTCTCTTCCAGCTGTTTGGCTTTCATATCCAGCAGGTCTTGCTTGGCCATCTCTTTCCTAAACGTGGCAGGGCTGATTGCTACAGGGTGGGTTTTGTGAGGTCTTAAATTCGACCAAACTGAATGAATTCTATCTCAAAGCAGCCGAAAAATCACAAGCGCGATCAGCCGCCACCCTGTCAGCATCATCCTTTGGCCATTCTTTGTGTACAGTAAGGCGTAAGGATTACTTCTTTGGACTCAGTAGTTTGATTTCGCAGCTGATGGAAAACTGAAGCTTGAGCAGCTCAATAGTTGGATGCTGATGCAATTGATACACGTCAGTCATCCAATGCGATACTAACATTCTTCCTAGCGAGATAAAGCAGGCTAAAGCATGTTGAAGCAACTAATTATCTACACTCTATTGATCAATCACCACCACAAAAACCATCCAAATCGCGTTGGCCATCGCGCCCATCGCGCCCATCGCGCCCATCGCGCCCATCGCGCCCATCGCGCCCATCGCGCCCATCGCGCCCATTGCTTCAAGCTTCTCTTGCCGAAGACGTTCGGCTTCATCTTGCAATCGCGCCAGAGCTTCTTGCTGATGGCGATACAACTCCTGCTGCTGATACATCAAGCCTTGCCTCGGAGCATGGATGAGCATGGTCAGCCTGGCTTGGGGTCTTTCGTCATCTTTCGTCACTCTATCACTAGCGACTTACTTTCGCCAAGTTGCAGCATGTCACCCATAGGTGCCTGGCCCTGCAATCCCGTGCCAGCCGCGTGGCTGGGATTCACGACGGCATGAAGGCTCCCGTGCGCTGCCGCTGCCTCCCTCGCCTGATGCCGGCTGCTTCTGAATGACGTCCCTGACTGCTGCGGCTGCGGCACTTGGGTCTCCCAGGGCAATGGCGAGGCTGTTGGCGATGCAGCTGGTGCAGAGGGCGGCAAACCAAACAAATCAGACCTGGTTGAGCCACCCCGCAAAGAATACATCAATTGGGATCATTAGGGAACTGATGGAACATCCAAAAAACAACAGATCATCAAACCATAAATAAAAACCACCAAACCGAGAGACTTGTTGTTGAATCCCTGGTTCTGGGTATCTCTTGTGGTTCTGGATGCCCTGCTGTGGTTCCCATGGTGCTTATTGGGCAAGGGCCCTGGGGGTTCATCATCTTCCTCCCGGCGTGCAGCGGCAGCGGCTTGCGCGGCCGCGGCGGCGTTCTGCTGCTGCAACGCCTTCTGCCTGGCTTCCTCCTCTTGCCGCCTTTGTTCCAGCCTGACATGGCAGTGTCAAGGGATGGTTTTTTTTGGGGGGAAAATCCACACAAAAACCAGGAAAGCATGGGATTGACATGGACAGTTTCCTCCAAAGGTTTACTTCAAGCAATTTTTGGGCCATACTGAAGATGGTTTTTTCCCTCAGATCACCGGCAAACAAATTCAGACATAGCCACTCAAAACTAACCTGTTCTCTTGGTGAGTACGGTACACCCATGGAGGTGGCAAATGTTTAGCTTCCCACGGAGGACATCTTACACTTCCATGTCAGGACATTTTAGTAGTGCATCATACAAAAAAGAAAAGAATGTGTTCAAAGACGCCGCAGAATTACTTCAAGCACAAGAACAGTCGAATGCTTCCAGGATATGCTTCCTGCATCTCAATCTGGTTCATGCTGTTCCCGCGTACGAAACACCTAACAGTTTCCGATGCTGGAATTGCTAGTTTGGATCCAAATAGTCAGGTGAAGCACATCAGCACCCCAAATAGATAGACAAGTCACAACGCACACCCGCCCCTTGCGATGCTAATCAACCAAAGTCTTGAGTTCTGTTGAGTTGGCCCCAAAATACCATTCTATATCTGTTAAATTCTGTTTGTGGTAGTTCTGTTGACTTCAAGGAACCAAATATGGGTGACTTCTGTGCTTATTCTTGGCTGGTTTCCAATAAGTCTTGTAATATATTATATACCCTCCGGCAATCAAACATGGCAATGGAAAACCGATGAAAATCCATCATTTGCAAATGATGTTCCTATTAAAACCTTCATTTATGGCATGAATTGTCCATACTAACGTTCATTTGGATATACAACCAACCCACAGAGTTTCAAACAACGCTCACACCTGGCGTCTTCAGCTTGTTGTTCGCGGCGAATCCGCTCATTGTCTGCTTCCTCTTCTTGCCGCCTCCCAGAATAGCACCCCAAATCTGTCATTGCAATGGTCATCTTCCAATTTTTGGGTACTGACTGACATTAAAACAATATGCATTTTACCAAGAACTATATTGTCAAACATAGTACAAGTAACATATGTCAATTGAATGCAGATTTCAATCCGCAATTGCATGGACATGCAAACCACCATCGAAGTAATCAACGTTTGACCAAACATCAGGTATCTATGCAGCTTGCGGTGGATGTCTTAGCCTTTCCATCCCAGCTAATGATGACTTGGAATACAAAGTGTCTCCTGGGGGAAGGTGCTCAATCTAGAACCCGCCGAAGAGTCAGTTCTTCACTTGGAACCCCAGGGCAAGAATTCATTCTGCGATTAAGAAATCTTAAGACATATTGAGACTCAAGGTCACTCACAAGGTCACTCAGTTTGACATCCAAATTCTGAAGTGCACAGGCTTCCCATACCTCAAATACTGAGCTGTACTATAGCTTGTACTTGTACATAAATGTAGTTTGTACCTGCTTGTGCATGGTCAGGAACCATTGGTGGTAACCCAACAACATCCTTCCAAAATGTTCATCAGCCCACCTCCGCTCTTCTTCCTCCTTCTTTTGCCGCTCCTTCTCCGCAATTTGCTCTGCCAAGACTCGTTTCATCTCCTCCTGCTTCTTGCGCCGCTGCTCTGCACCTCAGAACAGGACTGAAGTGAGGGGAAAACCCTGATTTTCTGTGGTTGTCATGGGCTTTCTATGATTTCCCAATTTGGACAAAGCCACCTGGATCTTCTTGATGACCCAGACGATGGCCCTCGATATTATTGGCCATGGCTGGAACTTGCGGCGACATTCCTGGGTCCTGCGGCACCATCTGGCCACCCGCAGGCATTTGGCTGGCAATGGGGACCTCAATTTGCCGATCCCGTTGCCTTCGATTCTCCGCCTCTTCCTTCTTTTGCCGCTCTTTCTCTGCAATCTGTTCCTGCTTGCAAAAAGAAAAAGGGAACAACATGGAAAAGCGGATACGACATGCTTCTCACCTGCCTAACTCTCCCTATTTCTTTCCAACAAAGAATTACAGACGCATAGAATGCATCGAATCCCAGTCCTCCAGAGCTCGTTTCATTTCCTCCTGCCTCTTCCTTCGTTGCTCCTGCTGGCCATCTCCTCCCAAGTTGTTGAGCCCAGTGGGTGTCGCCACACCAGGTGCAGGCCCTCCAGGTCCTGGCCCTGGGGCCATGCCAGGCATGGCACCTGGTGGCATCCCAGGCATGGCACCTGGTGGCATCCCAGGCATGGCACCTGGTGGCATCCCAGGCATGGCACCTGGTGGCATCCCAAGATAAGCATCAGCTACTGGACCCACTGGACCCTGATATATCTGTGGATGTACCTGTGGATGCAGATGGGCATCCACTCCATAGGCTTGCGGCAGTGGTGTCTGGTCTACAAAAGGTGGCAGTGCTCCCACGTAGGGTGGGTAGTTGCCAGGAGGTAGTTGGGCTTGCAGAGGTTGCTGCACTGCCCTCGGCTATCAGGGCCAAGCACCGGATTTCTCTTTCCACAAGACTTGGGGATGGGTCAAAGAGTCAAAGACCCAGAAAAACCACAGATGTTGGTCACTTTTTTACTAGTAATTACAGTAAACAAGTATAATTTGGTACCCCAATTGGTATAATTGATATAATTATTATAAATTGGTATAATTGGTATAATTGGTATAAAATACATTATTTGGTATAATTTGCTACCCCAATTTTGACCCATAGCCGCTTCACAAAAGAAGTTTGACCCATGCATGCCATGCACTCTTCAGCTGCCATGAACGAGTTTGCCCTCTTTAATCGACTATTCCTGTCGAAAAGTCTGCGTACCATCAAACTTACCACACCATCAGGTTGGTTATTTCAGCCCCCCTGAAAAAGGAACCATCACATATATATATATATACACCAGTAGTACCGCACAAGGCGGTGGCGGAAGTTTCAAAAATAGGAAACCTATAGGAGAGGTTGGTTGTTGTGAATCAGGGATGGCAGAGCGAAGCCACTGATGGACTGAAAGGTGCTTGAT